>OQVQ01000619.1_pt1 | contig 16259 bp, 11 predicted proteins | sample 1691491 | NCBI WGS metagenome assembly OQVQ01 (sample SAMN03418252, study PRJEB22391) | human gut metagenome | biome: human-gut; feature: organic feature; material: feces | host: Homo sapiens | place: Tanzania | collected 2013-01
ATAATGGTCGTCCATCTGCTGGTTCTTAGCAGAGTCGTGTCCCATCAGGGTACGGCCCGTGAGCATCAGGTCAGGACGAGCCGAGTAAAGGCTCTCGTCTACCAGGAAGTACTCCTGCTCCCATCCGAGATTGGTCTGCACCTTCTTCACCTGAGGGTAAAAATAGTGGCACACCTCGGTAGCCGCCTCACTCAGAGTATGGAGCGAGCGGAGCAATGGAGCCTTGTAGTCCAAAGCCTCACCGGTATAAGAAATAAAGATGGTAGGGATACAGAGGGTATCGTCGATGATGAACACAGGCGATGTAGGATCCCATGCAGAATAGCCACGAGCCTCGAAGGTGTTGCGGATACCGCCGTTAGGGAATGAGCTGGCATCAGGTTCCTGCTGGACAAGCAATTTGCCAGAGAATTCCTCAATCATACCACCCTTTCCGTCATGCTCCACGAAGGCATCATGCTTCTCGGCAGTACCTTCTGTCAATGGCTGGAACCAGTGAGTATAATGTGTTACCCCGTTTTCCTCAGCCCAGAGCTTCATGCCGGCAGCCACGGCATCAGCGATGGAACGGTCCAGACGAGTACCATTATCAATCACATCGATGAGTTTCTCGTACACATCAGATGGCAGATACTTGTACATCTTCTGACGGTTGAATACATACTTAGCGAAGTACTCCGAAGGGCGCACCTTGGGAGCCTTTACCTCTACAGGTCTTTTCTTAAAGGCCTCGGCTACAACCTCAAATCTCAAATTAGCCATTCTTCTTTTATTATTTATAAGTTTGCGGGTGCAAAGTTACGAAAAAATGAGCAGATTGCTAGCGTTTGAGCGTATTTTTTATGCAAAATTCAAACTTTTCTTGTACATAGCCTGCAAAAGTTCATCATTCCATGCACCTGCCAACTATTTTTCCCCATCTTGGCAACCTTAGAAGATTCTGCCTACAATCTGCAATTTGAGCACCGGATAGTACTTCCAGTCTTCGATAAACTTGGAGATGTCGTCAGCATCATCGCCCATCGTATCGTTCAACACCTTGTTGATTTCCACCTTCTCATCGTTCTGGTAAACCTTCAGGGTTCCCATAAACTGACATCCCAGTTCCAGACGTACACCTACGCGCTTCTTGGGAACCAGTCTGCCGAAGCCCAGACCCAGATAAGGTCGGAAGGAATTACAGCGGATGTCGCCATGGATATCGAAGTTATCGTCCAGCTTCACGTTATAATCAGCCAGTCCCACGCTGACCAGGTCAAGGATTTCCTGCTTGTAAGCTGGATACTGGTTGGCGAATCTCTCAATCTCGTCACTATGACCGCTCAGTTTGGCGATTTTCGGTTCGCCGAAGGAGAATCCACCGGTAACGAAGAACTTGCTGTTTCCGCCAAATGGATAGAGATGTGCCTTGACGTTGAAGGTAGTACGAGCGATATCCACCTCGGTATTCACCGTAGCATCCGGGATTCTCACCGCCACTCCCTGCACGTTGAGCGCTACATTCGAGTGCAAGTCAACATCGGCATTAGCCTTGATACTTGGCATGAGACTGACTCCCGCCTCCAGCTCAAGATAATTGGTGAGAGGAGCAGCCACGCCCACGTTGATACCCTCAGTGCCGGCACCCACATTCAGCCCCACGTGGTTGAATATAGATCTCTGGAACTGTGCGAAACCACTTGTCACAAACACCAGGCTAAGAACAGCCATCATAAAGATTCGTCTTTTCATACTCATCTAGTTTTAAATTGTTATTATTTCAGTTCTCAATAAAGTCATGATTACTTATTGTTTGCAAAGATACGACTTTTTTCTGATACCACAAAAAAATGCCCTGCAGAAATGTGTTCGTAACTTCTGTAACGCATATTATTTCTCGGATTTGAGTATTTTATCGCCGATTATTTCTCGGATTTGAGTATTTTAACGCGATTTATTTCTCGGATTTGAGTATTTTCGCTATATTTGCAACTGTTATTCAAATAGTTACGATTATGACAGAATATATACATAGAAACATAGATTCAGAACTCATCGCCTGGAAGGAAGATTCCATGCGAAAGCCCTTGCTGCTTCGTGGTGCCCGACAAGTTGGAAAGTCATCAGCAGTTAAAAACTTTGGAAAGCAATTCGAGTATTTCGCCGAGGTAAACTTCGAACGTAACAAGGCAATCAAAACCTTCTTCCAGGGGGATATTGACGTACGACTGATTGCTAAAAAAATCAGTAGCTATATCAATGTCCCTATAGAAGCAGGTAAGACGCTCCTCTTCCTCGACGAAATCCAGGAATGCCCTGAAGCCATCATGGCACTACGCTTCTTCAAGGAAGATTATCCTGAGCTGCATGTCATAGCCGCAGGATCACTTCTGGAATTTACGCTTCAGGAACTCCCTACTTTTGGAGTAGGAAGGATTCACTCGCTCTTCATGTATCCGATGACTTTCGATGAATTCCTGTATGCCAATCACGAAGAAGGACTCATCCTTCTCCGGAATGAAGCATACGGAAACCAGTCTTTAGATCAAGCCTTCCATGATAAACTCGTGGAATACTTCCGCACCTACCTGCTTGTAGGAGGCATGCCGGAATCTGTTCTGGCATGGACCAAGACACACGATTTCAACCGATGCAGAAACATCCAGGAAGACATCATACTGACATACGAAGATGATTTCAGCAAGTATAAAAAGAGAGTCAACCCAGATTTACTGCGCACAACGATGCGTGGCATCTGTCATCAGGCAGGAGAGAAGTTGACATACAAGCAAATATCAGCAGATTATCAGAGTTCACAAATTAGAGAAGCCCTCCGCCTGTTGACACTTGCAGGAATCGTTACTCCTGTAGTTGCTACCTCGGGCAATGGTATTCCGCTGGATGCGGAAGCTGACGAGAAAAGCATGAAGGTTCTCTTTCTGGACCCAGGATTACTGTTAGCTGTGCTTCAACTGGAAGGCGACCTGTCTCAGCAGCTCATAGAACTTATTTTAGCCGGCACCCCACAGGAACTTGTCAATAAGGGAGGTGTTACAGAAATGGTTGCCGGACTTGAGATGATGCGTTACAAACCATGCATCCAGCGCCAGAAGATGTTTTATTGGGAGCAGAAGGGGAAGAGTGTTGCCGAGATAGACTATCTGGAAATCCACAACATGAAGATTACCCCTATCGAAATCAAATCGGGCACTCAGGGCGGCATGAAGAGTCTCTGGCTATTCATGAGAGAGAAAAAGCTCACCGAAGCCTTCCGTTGTTCCTTAGAGAATTTTGGATCATTTGATTACATTGACAAGCAGGACGATGACGCCATAAGGCATGTCACCATACTGCCTCTCTATGCATTATCCCTATTGAGAAGCCGTTAATAAAAACAAGTCATAGTTTTAGTGAAGAGGAATCCCTTGCAACATGGCTGCTGCAAGGGATTCACACCAGGGTTCAACTTCTTGATGCCATTGAAGGTAACGTTGAATTGAAATTTTCCAATTGGTTCTTTAACAGATTATAATAATATCCATTCTTCGCAACCAGTTCCTTATGCGTACCCCGCTCCACTATCCTACCCTGTCTCATGACTAGTATCTGGTCAGCATTCTTCACCGTGCTTAGACGATGGGCTGCTACCACCACAGTTCTTCCGTGGTAAAAAGCGTTCAAATTATTCATAATCTCTGCCTCATTGGTTGTATCAAGGGCATTGGTTGCTTCATCAAAGAAGATATACTCCGGATTCTTGTAGATGGCACGTGCAATCAATATGCGTTGGCGCTGACCTTGACTCAAGCCACTTCCCTCCATACCAATTCTTGTATAATATCCCATTGGCATCTTGCGCACAAAACCATCGGCATTAGCCATGATGGCAGCACGATGCACACGATCCATTTCAAGTCGGTCCGTATCGAGAGCTATGTTGTGAGCAATGGTGTCGCTAAAGATAAAACTCTCCTGCATTACAGAACCTGTGATACTTCGCCAATAATGAGGGTTGATGTCGCACAAGTCTGTTCCACCAATTTTGATGCTACCATGGCTAGGCAGGTAAAAGCCCTGCAAAAGCTTGATGAGTGTAGTTTTTCCGCTTCCACTCTCCCCAACAATGGCGGTTACTCTACTCTCTGGTATCTCCAGACTCACATCGTCTAGGGCATAGTTGCGCTCCGCACCATCATAGCTGAAGGTAACATGTTCCACCCGGATGGTCTTGTCGGCAGGAAGAGCGGTTGCCTTATCCTTTATGTCTGTATCCTCATCGGGCTGGGAATGAATCTCATTCAAGCGTTCCAGGCTCAACTTAGCATCTTGCACCGCCTGGATAAAACTTATGAAATCATTGATAGGGGCAGATAGTTGTCCGATGATATAGGTAAGCGACATCATCATACCTAGCGTCATGTTGCCCATGATTACATTTCTCGCAGCAATAAATGTGATGAGGATATTGGTGGTTTGACTAAAGAATACGGAACCAGACTGTTGGAACTGTCCTATCTTGAGTCCTCTCATACTGATGCGGAAGAGCCTCATCTGCACACGTTCCCATTCCCATCGTTTCTGTCGCTCACAGTTGTTGAGTTTAATGTCCTGCATTCCCTGTATCAGCTGAATCATCTTGTTCCGCTCCGTCGCCGACTGATTGAAACGCTTGAAGTCCAACTCCCTGCGATATTTCAAGAAAAAAGCCACCCATAATATATATAAGGTATTACCCAACAAAAACACGCCAAGCACCAAGAGATTATAATACCCAAGCACCACCGAGAAAACCACGAAGTTGGCAAGAGAAAAGATGAAACCCAGCGAGTTGCCCATCAAGAACGACTTGATGCGCGAATGATCTTCTATGCGCTGCATCAGGTCGCCAATCTTCTTTGTATCGAAGAAATGGAGCGGCATATTCATCAACTTGATCAGAAAATCTGAAATCAAGGCGATGTCTATGCGAGTATTCACATGCAGCAATATCCACCCACGGATAAAGTTCACGCTAAGCTGGGCGATGAAAAGCACGAGCTGGGCGATGAGGATGAGCGTGACGAAGCCCAAGTCCTTGCCATTGACTCCCCTATCCACCAACGCCTGTGTCAGAAAAGGGAAAACTAATTGCAACAAGCTTCCCAGCAACATTCCCAAGAGAAGCAAGCCCACCTGACGTTGGTAAGGCTTAAGATACTTGAAAAAGAATTTTATGTTACGCTTATGGCTCTCGCATTCCTCCTTGCGCTTACCGAAGTTCACACCAGGTGCCATCAATAAAGCCATACCACAATCCTGCCCATGTACTTTGGTACTGAGCCAACAGTGCAAAAACTCCTCTTCCGTATAGCATAGTTTCTGAGAGGCGGGGTCAGCAATATAGAAACGATAGCGACCGCTTCTGTATTTTTTCACCTTGTAGCAGACCACAAAGTGATTCTGGTTCCAATGGAGAATACATGGAAGCGAAGCATCATGGGCGAGTTGCTCCATGGTAATCCTTACCCCAAGCGTACGAAAGCCCAGATACTCAGCGGCCTCGCTGATGCCCAACATCGACACACCATTTCGGGTTATATGGCAATGCTGGCGCAGCATCTCCGCTGAGTACTCCTTGCCATAATACTTGGCTATCATTCTCAATGAGGTGGAACCACAGTCCATCTCGTCGAGTTGCAGATAATGAGGAAAACTTTTGCGCATAATTATTTTTTTAAATTCAAGTGTTGCCGAATCTCAGCTTCGCAGGAAAGGGCAACTCGTTCCTTTTCACAGGTTGAAAACTTTCGTTGTTCCTCCGAATTATGTTGACCATTCATATCACGAGGATGAGTGAGATGAAAAAGCACTCCATCTATCATGCGAACCCTGTAACCAAGGTTTTTCCATCTATCATAACGTTCCCAATCCTCTGGTCCCCATCCATAGAAATTTTCATTTTCCATTCCAACTTCCATATACGCCTTTCTACTTGCAAGGAATGCTCCTCCTTTCATTTTCGTTCCATAGGGTAAAGGCATATACCTATACAATTTTTCTAAAATCTCTATCTCTTGCGCTTCAATGAACATCTGGCGTATAAGAGGACTTGTATCAAAAAATAGCCCAGCGTAAGGATAGACAAAATCAGTATCATCACTTCGCAAACTTTCCATAGCATGAGCTATTTGCATAAGCGGAAATACCACATCTGCATCCCAAACTGCCAAATAATCAGTCTGGACCGTTTGCGCCATTTGATTTATATATCTGGTCCTATAGAATACAGGATCGTCATCCTTGACAAAAGTATAGTCTACCGAGTTTGGCAAAAGACTCCTTAATATTTGGCTGTCAAAACCGGAAGCCTCCAAGACTTTTATGTTTACTATAAAATATTTCTGTAAGTATTTTATAACAGTTAAAAGATTCTCTAATCGAATCATTGAATCTAATCTAACTGGTAACAATACTGTCAAATCTGAAAAATCAAGTTTCTTCACCATCATTATTTTCCTCCCAAGTTCTAGTTAACAACTTTATACCACATAAGCCACTCAAAGAATAGTTGTTGTATATGAACTCCTCATCTATATTCATGCGATTCCAAAACGAACTATTTTCTATTCTTTGTCTTACTTCATCCATATCTAAGCAAATTGTCGCTTGGGATTTCGTGTTATACCACCAGGTTAATACAACCAAGCCCAGCACTCCATCCTTCAACATAATGCTCTTGTCATACAAGTCATTTATAAACAAACCACGCATGTTAATTTCTCGTTTCAGACTTTCTGAAAAGCGCATCCATTGGGATTGTCCAGAGGCTTGAGCCATCAATGAGGAAACCAAGAACAAAACGTATCTGTTAGGATGCAACACTGGATGCAAAGAAAGCAAGAAAGGCTGCATTTCTTGGAAAATATGGTCTATTCGCTCGATACCAATTCCCAAATTTCGAATTTCTACGAGTGTCAACAGAAAAACAATTAATCGGTCATTTACGCTGAATGGTATAGCTTCGCTATAAAAATCCAAAGGTCTATTCATATAGATACAATTAAACAGACTCACGATAAATCGTCTACAAAGGTCTTTCTCCACTCCGTCGTTTAATAGTTTGTACCTAAAAGTCTCGAAAGCCAAGACATCAATTAACGGAGCTATCTCTTTCCCTTGTAAGTCCATATCTATGGTCTTTACGACCATTTTATATATATACGCATCTATATCTGCCAGTAGATTCCCCGAAGAATCGGTTATATAGCCATTTCTTACCAAGTATGAGATGCCTAGCCAGATACCCATCAAGCCATTCTTTAAGTCTATGTTCTTGAGGGTTGGGATTTTCGTAGCGACTTGTACAAAAAGCTCTTTTCCTGTCTGAAACATTTCACTCTTCTCATTATGATTACTCATCACAAAGAAGTAAATGCTCGCTCCCAACTTGCCTTGCAGTAGCCCCAACTTATTATCGCTGAGGGCTACTGCCTTTAATTTTGCATCAATATCCATTGTCTTATTATTTTTCTGCATCTACATTGAAAGAATTTTGTCTCATTCTCACTTGCTTACCACCATGCAAGAACATTTTAATTCCCAATACCACGTATGGACCGTAAGTACTATTTCTGGAAGAATTTGTCACAGTCGTAAAATAGGGCAAATGATATTCATATCCCCACTTTCGCTTTCCAATATTTGCAGGCATCGTAGCGGTCAGAGTCCCCTCAAGTTTACCATTTGAAAACAATCTATTCAATACTATTTTAGCATATCCTAGATGCTTCGTATACTTACCTTGCAAAGTAGGGGTTGTAGCATAATTCAAATCGTAAGATGCTTGCACATTCAATTTCAATGGGCTAATTTTATACCTGGCTTGCATATACATCTTCCAAATATCACCTTTTCTCTTGATACCTTCCTCTACAGATGCAACATCATGGAAATAAGAAAGGTTTACACCAAGATTACAATCTTTGAAAAGTTTGTAATCCCCTGACAATATGAACATCATTCGATGCCAATCTGCATTTTTATAACTTTCTTTCACCATACCTGTTGGTAACAATGAATAATAAAGCGACTCATTCATGTCTTTATTATAAAAGTTTACAAATATTATGTTAAACAGTTTATCTATACTCATCGTCGCATCCAAGTAAATCAATCTTGAAGATTTCAACAGTGGATTTCCACCATGAATCATCTTTGAATCTATTTGGTATTCCGTAGCAGTTAATTGATCCAAGTTAGGATACATTGCGGAAATATGGAAATTGCTCCTGATAGTTACGATACGCCAAGGCTTGTAGAACAAACGTCCCATAGGACTCCAGGAATAGTTAGCTATATGTCCGACGTTATTATCATCAGAATTACCAAGCCAAAGAGCACCACCGCTAACATAAAAGCTACCCACTGGATGCCAAGTAAGCATCGCTAACATAAAATGGCGAATATTCTTAGACCAATATTTTAATTCGTCTGTATTTCTATCCGTATCATTATATTTTCTCCACGCTAAGTTATAGTCTGCATAAAAATCGAAGTGTTTGGATAATGGCCTACTTATACTCAGATCATAAAACACATAATTTTTATCACCCAACGTTGGGCTTTCACTCAAGTTGGAATTACTCCAATAAGTTCTTTTTTCCCTAACATTATAATAGTCGTAAGTCAAATCACTGCTGACATATAATTTTCCAAAACTTCCACGGTAGAACAATCCCACATTATAGTCGTTGGAATAATATTTATCTCTGTTCAATTGTTCATATTGAGACACACTTCCATTGTCCTTCTCCGTAATAAAGTACATAGTAGAATCCAAGGACTGATTAAAAGTTCCTTTGGTTTGAAAAGAAAGACTATGCCCCTTAGCCAATTGATATTCTGCACCAAGAGATAAGTCATACCCCAGTTTTTTACCGATTTTATTTGGATTACCAGAATCGAATTCTTGAGAACTTCTCTCATAATTATCCGCATACATACGAGTGAAGGAATCACTTTCCTTATTGACAACATTCGAAAAAGCCGAAGTTATATTAAATGATAATTTATTCACACTATATGTATAAGATTCACCTACGGTTTCCTGATTCATGTTGTTTTTGCCATATTGCAAATTCGTATAAGGCACAAAGTCCCAGCCAATATAATCATCAAACAAGGATAAGTTCAGCAACATTCTCCTTCCCTCATACTTTCCTGTAGGATTGTATGTAATTTCCACTTTTTTGACACGCTTAGGATTTATGCGCATAGCATAATCCTTGGATTTTTCCACATCATTTACCAAGAGTACAATATCGTCTTCTCCATTCACACGCAAATTGTCATTTTCCCAATCACGCAAAAAACCTGGTATTTTCTCCAACAACTGTCCACTACTTGCCGTGCCTTTGCGCATAGAGTCGGTGATAAGGTAAATGTCCTTGTTATAGGTCTCTTGCTTTAAGGTTCCCGTGACAGTCACTTCCTTTAAGTCAACATGATGAGTAGACAACGTAATCACGCCCAAGTCTTCTGGAAGCCCGAGACTATCCTTTCTGACATAAGTTTCAAGTCCCACATAGCTGACAGAAATTCTTGTTGCCTTTTGGGAAGTATTCACACTAAAGGAGCCATCAGTTTTAGATTTGCATCCACCAACAAACACATTGTTATTGAAAAGCTGAATTGTTGCATCAGCCAGTCCTTGCAGTTTATCGCCAGAAATTATTTTACCAGAATAGTTCTCCGCCATAGTAGTGACGGATATAAGCATTATCAAGCATAACAAAAATAACTTTCTCATATTTTTTGGTATTTTGAATTTAACATACATCTAAAGCAGTAATCCAACATATTGAACTCTATTTCTTGCTTTCTCTTATCAGAACATGCAAACTCCATCCCTAAGCGTAATCTCTTGTCACGCTTTGCCATACATTCCCCAGTACAGACAGGATAAAAGGAGCAGCTACCACAGACGGAATATGCCTTATTCTTCTGCATACGTGATGGCAGAGGAGCATTCCAACTTACACTACCATCATCTTCTATCGAGCCTCTTGCCATGTTAGAAGCATAATTATCACAAAAATCGACTTTACCATCATAATAAATGGTCTCAAAATGTGTCTTCTCAACATAACAAGCAGAAAAGAATGCATTAGAAGAGAGTGTATAGCCACTTTTTGCAAACAAATCCATAAGTACATATAAGTCGTGAAGACAATTTTGTTCGAACTTTGCCTGCCAAATTCTTTGAAAATCGACATAGATTCTGTTTCTTTGCTGATTCGGAATGATTTCATTCAATTGCCTCACCATATCAAAATCCTTAAGTTTTTGGCAATCATAGTTTAGGCGAAGAACGACAATAGAGCGGCTATTTAGCTCCAACAACATCTTTACATTGTTTAAGATCAAATCAAAAGATGAGGTACTGTTTTTCGCCTTTTTTGTTTGGTTATGATTTTCCCGATTGCCATCTATAGTTATTTGGTATCGATCTATCTTCACGGAACTCAATTGGCGTATCAACTTTTCGTCTAGAAGAGCCCCATTGGTTGTGATTTGCCCACTGAATTCTATATTGTTCGCCAAACAATACTGATACAAATCGTTCGAAATTTCAACAACTCTATTTTTTTGCATTAGCGGCTCACCACCAAACCAACATAGATGATAAGTCAATATATTGTTCTGCTCTATATAAGATACAATATGTTTTTTGATTTTCTCTACATTCATATCTTGAAGCTCTGTTGGTTGATGCTTCTGAGTGCAATACCAACATGAGTAATTACAATCATAGGTTGGTATTATGATTGTTTGGTATTCCTTAGCCTCAAAAAAATCATGTTCTCCCTTTCTAACAAGTTCTAATTCATCTACGTTCTCTTCCACTATAAAACCAGCACTTACCATCTTCTGCAATAATGCCAAATGTGGTGTAGGAATATTAACTAAACCTTGGAAAGAATTGAGTAAATTAACATACTGAGCCAACTTCTCTCTCTTGATGAAAAAGAATTTCTTTGTAACTCCATTAAACAATATAGCAGCTTCAGGAAAGTTTGTCAATATATAATTATATTTACTTAGCTTATACATTTTTTTAAAAATTAAGAGATACCAATGTCTTTATTAAAAACATTGGCACCTCAAAGTTAAAGGATCTAAAAGCTAATTATCAGCTTACAAATAGATCTTACATTCCCCAGTATTGTAGATATAGACGCCATCTTTACCGCCTAATACCTCCAACATGTCTGCCTCAGACAATAGACTTTCATCTAATGGTTTCAAACCATTAAAATCAAATTTTGATAATTCTATCATAATCTCAATTATTAAAATTAATAAAACCTTCTACATAGCCTAAGCTAAGAAAGGACTGTTTCTACACTTAGTTTATACGCCAACCTACTAGCCACATCCCAACTTGCATGGTCGTTCCATAAAATAGAATTTAGCTTCAAGAAGAAGATAACGGAGTTGATTTCAGACTTTTTCATTTTTAGCAATCCCCCATGATAAAGGTCTAGCTTTATCTTTTCACAATAGGTTCGTATTTCGTCAAAGGCCTGCTTTCCCTCAAAGTCAACATTATCCAAAGGAAGCCCACCATACATTTCTATAGACCAAGACAAATTATGTTTCTTCAGATAATTTTCTTGCTGCAATTGACTTAAGGAATTCCATGACTGAACAGGTCGCGTATGCTTTGCAGAAACGGCATCCACGATTGCCATGTCATTATGATTCGAACCTATAAGAACCGGCCAATGCATCTCTATTCCACACCATCTTATTTTCTGCTCAAAAGTTGGCAATACTACCTTTAGTGCATCTCTCGAAAAACACGGCATCATCATCTCTACAAAATTCGTGTAGCGAAGAATGTAAAAAGGATGGAAAGCCGTATGCTTATACGTATAATAGGACATAACCAAAGATGGTTGAGCTATCTTCAGTTTATACTCCCTCATCATAGAGAATAGTCGATTTACATCCTCTGTACTTATCACAATATCATCATCCATCAAGAAGAAATACTCATATTTCTCCAAAAACTCAGGATGACGATGAAGATAACGATAGGTCATATCCATCTTATAGCCTGCATCACAAGCGATGAAATCAGAATCATTACAAAACTTGTTATAGGAACCATCATAGATGAGTAAGTGCAAGTCGAAGTCGGCATCACCTTTTAGTAATTGGCGATGCAAGCTGTCCTTACCTACAGGAACAAACACGGCATTTTTCTTGTATGAACCATTCTGTCTTACTTTTTCCTCCTTGACAGGATGAAACAAGTAGTTTTTCCTATCATCAGGCAACACTGGGGCTATGCGCATTGAAGTATCGTTATAAAACTTAGCCTTGTTTTCAGGACATACAAACGCCCCCACACCTCCAAAATCCTCTACGAGAAATCCCTTATTATATAATAAGGTAGGAAGAAGAACTTCGTGATGCCCCATCCAACCTATTCTTAAATAGGCATCAATACATGCTAATGCCTGACGGGACAAACGATATATAGGATTGAATGCCTTCAATAGTTTTTCCTCTGCTATGACTTCATTGCCTGTTTTAAGACTTGCCCACCAATACCAATTAGGATTCTCTGCCTTTGTCTCAATGACAGAAGACAGGAAATCGGATGTGCTTGAAGCAAAACTATCAAAGAAATCTTTCCAATCTCCAGAAAAACGGACATCATCCTCCACTAGCCAATAGTAATCATAACCTTGATTCTCCTTGAAGAATTTCAAAAGAGGGAAATGGTTGCTACCAGGCACCAGCTTACCTCTCTCTATTGGAGTATACCCCAATTCATTCAGAACATCCGAAGTAAAGACAAACAGGTTCTCGATATTTTGCAAAGATACAGGCAATACATCTCCTTGCTGATGGTATGCAAAATACACATCAGCTTTCCCTTGCAGGGATTGTTCCAAAGCATGAAAGGCACTTAATGTCCATTCATTGCTTTTGTTTGTGAGATATAATACTGCCTGTTTCATGTTATCTATTTTTACTATTTAAGACTGATTTCACCCTTATAGGAGACATCATTCATTTGTATTAAAAGTTCGAATTGTCCATACAAATCTGATGGTAGGACTACTACTCCATTTGCAGGAACCATGCATTCATATACAACATTATTTGCATCCGACAACATACAATAAATATTCTCCCCTTGCGGTATATATATACTATTTTGTTCCTGCCAAATACACAAAGGCTGTGCAGGTGCACGTTTTGTAATATTACCATATGTATCATCACCACTTGGACACCTACATAAATACACTGGTATTCTTGAAGCAAATGCGCATAGAGCAATAGTTGCGAAACATATAAATACGAATAATCTTTTAACCATATCTTTTTTATTTGCAAAGATAGGTCGTTTCTATCATATCACATATCGCATCTGTCAATTTTAACATTTCACATTTTCACTACAATAAGCGCAACACGCTAAAACACAAATAGATAACTAAAGATTTCACAATTTCACAAATTAGCCTTCCACCCGAATTTTACGGATTTCGTCATCAAATTTGCTCGTTGTCATCTCTCTATCGAAAAGTTTTTTAGACAAACGTTTTCTTATATTTGAGATGTTAGAGGATGACATACCCATCAAAATCTTCATCTGATTAGGAGCAAATCCCAACCAAACCAACATACATATTCTATATTCATTTTCATTTAACCTACTGTTCTTCTCTAGCGATAGTCTAAACTGCTTGAAAAATGATTCGAATATATTATCCAAAACGTCCCATTGCTGAGAAGAAGGCTCTATACCTTTTTCTGCCAATTCCCTAAACTTAATCACCATAGCTTTTTGCTGGAACATGGCATAACTTTCATTGTTGTCTTGTGGGCTATCATTAGTCAATGCTTCTATTTCATCCTTCAGCATCATTATAGACTTCTCCTTGTCTAACACAAGCGAAGATTTTGAAGATAGTTCATTCTTCATTTTAGCTAACTCCTCCTGACTTTTCAGCAATTCCTGCTCCTTCATCACAATCTGTTGTTTTACAAACAGTAACTGTTCTTTTCTTATCTGCCTCTCTTTTCTCAAATTCTTGACATACAGAACTACAACAACAATAAGCACAATAACCAGTACTATCATCAGAAGAATGACCATACGAGCCCTATTATTCGCAATTTCTTGCACCTTTGCCTTTTTCTGCCATTGAGAATAATTATACAGAGCACTAGTTTTGGACATAGCTTCAACCTCATTTTGAATTCTAACACTATCGCTATACTGAATAAACAAATCTGCGTATTTCACTACCGAATCCAATTGATGCTTCTGCCTATAATATCTATACCATCCGTCAAAAGCCACTAGTTTAGCTTTGACACTCTCAGACATATCCAAACATTTCTGAAAATAAACTTTTGCAGAATCTGACTGCATCTTCAGATAATATAATCCCTTAGCATAAAAATAAGAATCATATCGAAGCCCAGGAATTCTTTTGCCATTGAAATATCCAGATTCTCTTTCATATACATCCATATATCTTTTGACTTTAGCATATTGCTTAGTCAAAAGCAAAGATGACATAGGTACGCCCAAGGAACGAGCTGCCTCTGTAGGATAGCCGAATTTCTTATAGTTATTATAAACATCATGACATTGCTCTATAATTTGTGAAGGAGATTCTAACATAATCGAGGAGTTAACCTGAGACTCTGCGGCAATTAAAGCCTCTAATGTATCTTTGGCAATCCAAGAATATTTCTCATTTTTCCGATAGGCATTCTTTGCGTTTAAAGGCATTCTCTGCCCTAAATATACTACTCCCACTTGCCCATAAATCCTCGCCAATGTGGAGTAATCACAATCACGGCTTAATGTATCAGCCTGCTCTGTCGCCTGGAGATAGCAATCCAAGGATGCAGGAGAGTCATCGAGATCACGATACGTACATCCCAACAGATAATAGGCCAGCATTCGCTCATTGACAGAGCCATGCTTGTCGTAATAGGCAACCACCCGCTTCATCACGCTATCTGTGGTAAAATCCACAAAGCTCTTGTTCATCGCCTTGGCATAGATTAGATCATAATGCATTTGTTGAGCCTTGCTCATATCAGGCTTCTGCGCCTTTAGACTATCAAGCATGGCTAAGGCTGTCTGTGCCGAATCCTGGCAGGCATCCATCAAACTATCAGCACTTGCCATCTTGGAATCCACAAAACGATTCCCGCCACATGAAACCAGCAGAAACAAAACGGTTATGATAACGATTTGCAGAAAATTATAAGTTGTCTTTCTTCTCATCATTGCATATTTCTTTTATAGGATGCAAAAATAATACTTTTTGTTGGAACCAAGAATATCATTTAAGGAAGTTTTTGAAAAAAGCCTAGGTAAGACAACTATGAAGCGAGTAATATCTTCTTCTAATGGAACAAGCAAGTGCAAAAACATTTAGTAATTTTGCACTTGCTTGTTGAATTCGCGCTTATTCATCCACCTGCTCATAATAATAAGAATAGTCTATGCCCTTCATAAAGACCTCACGGTCTTCAATCTTATCAGTTAAAGCATTGGAAATAAGCTGTTTGATACGACTGCTATCAACAACACTCTGTGTCATCGCAGCCAAATAATCATTCTTGTCAATAAGGCTCCAATCCACACATTTTTTCAGCCTGCGCTTCAATATCAAATCAAGCCAAATGCGCGTAGCTCTACCATTTCCCTCACGGAAAGGATGAGCGATGTTCATTTCTACGTATTTGTCGATGATTTCATCCAGCGTACTTTCCGGCATCTGTTCGATTCCTGCAAGTGTTTGTGGGAGATATTGCGCCATAGCAAACTGGAAACCGCCCTTTGCAATGTTCACAGTTCGGATCTGTCCTGCAAAATCGTATAGACCACCAAAGAGGAAAGCATGAATCTGCTGCAAACCTTTGACAGAGCCTTCTGTAATGGAATTAATCAATTCACTCTCAAAAAGAGTGTATGCTTTCTTGCGACTCTGCCCATCAATGGTATTATCGCTATAGGTAAACCAATCCAGAAAGTCAGCAGCCTTATTATTAGGAAAGTTCCTGGCTAGCAGCATAATGCCTTCGTTGTCGAGAACATCGGTCAAACGCAGTTTACCATCAGGAGCTTGCAATTTCAACTGGTTAGTGGCACTAACCAGTTCATTATTTTCCTTCTTCAGCTTAGTCTTCAGATACTTCCAGTAATTACGGTTTTTGGAATAATCATCCTGCTCGTTCAAAACGCCGATAAT
>OQVQ01000629.1_pt1 | contig 16118 bp, 15 predicted proteins | sample 1691491 | NCBI WGS metagenome assembly OQVQ01 (sample SAMN03418252, study PRJEB22391) | human gut metagenome | biome: human-gut; feature: organic feature; material: feces | host: Homo sapiens | place: Tanzania | collected 2013-01
TGATGCTGATATTCCCGAAGTGGGTGAGATCCCTGCTATCAAGTTTGAGGAAGCTATCGGACTGCTGAAGGGTGCAAAGGTAAAGAACAAGTTCGATCTTGAGCCTGAGGACGAGGTTTATCTCTGCAACTGGGCTAAGGAAAATTACGGAACAGAATTCATCTTTGTAACAAATTTCCCCTCATCAAAGCCTCCTTTCTATGCTATGAACGATCCTGAGGATCCCAGAACCGCATGCAAGTCCCACTTCGGGAATATCAGCATCAAGTATCTTTATCTCAGGCTGATAATGTTCCTTCAGATAATCCATCAGATAACGGAGCATAGCAACTTCCATGTCCATAACATCGTACATATCCTTGATGAATCCCATCTCGAAGTCAAGACCGATATACTCATTAAGGTGACGTGATGTTGCATGACGCTCAGCACGGTAAACGGGAGCTACCTCGAAAACTCTGTCGAAGAATGCAACAGCAGTCTGCTTGTAGAACTGAGGGGACTGGTTCAGGAATGCTTCCTTATCGAAATAATCGAGACGGAAGATGTTAGCACCGCCCTCAGCGCCCTGTGCTACGATTTTAGGAGTGTGTATCTCAGTGAAATTATTAGCAAGCATGAAGGAACGGAAGCCGTTTGCAACACCCTCCTGGAACTTGAATGCAGCTCTTTCATACGGATTTCTGAGAGAAACCGATCTCTGATCGAGATTTACATCGAGAGAGCAGCCGAGCTTTCTCTGAGAAACGTGCAGAGGATAATCTGCGGAAGGTCTGGAGAGCAGCTTGATGGATTTCAGAGTGATCTCCACGCCGTTGTAAGCTCTGGGTTCTTCCTTAACGATACCTGTTACAGAAACATAGCAGCCTTCTCTGATATCGCTGATAGAATCAGCGCACTCGCCCTCCGTGTAGATGGACTGAATGAGATATCTGCCTGTTCTGAGGATAACAAATGCAAATCCGCCCATAGCCTTGACCTTATGAACACACGCATTCATTGAGATCTCGCCGCCGACCTTGCTCTTAGCGTCTTCTATGGTAAATTCGCCGATAATGTCTTTTCCGCCAACTTTCAGCATTTGAGTAACATACCTTTCATTATAAATTAAAGCGACTTGAGCTTCTTTTCAAGTTCTTCCTTGATGACCTTAGGTGTGCAGACGCCCTTCAATTCCTTGGAGCACTGTCCCATAAGGAATCCGAATACCTTTACATCACCGCCGACATACTGATTAACAGCCTTTTCATTTGCTGCGATCACCTTTTCGATGACTTCAAGCACCCTGCCTGTATCATTTGTAATAAGGAATCCGCTTGCCTTTGCGATCTCCTCGGGATCTCCGCCCTGTTCAGCCATCTGACGGAAGATAGTCTTAGCGTCATTCTTGCTGACCTTATCCGTATCGGACATCTCAACGAGCTTTGCAAGCTGCTCTGCTGTAAACGGCAGATTATCGGGAGATATCTCACCGAGGTTTACACGTCTCATAAGCTCGCCGATAATGAAGTTTGCGATACTCTTAGGATTGTTGTATACCTTCAGAGCGCCGTCAAACAGATCGGAAACAGGCTTCTGATTAACAATGATCTTAGCATCATTTTCCGACAGACCGTATTCGCCTGTGTAAATTTCAAGACGCTTGAACGGCATAACAGGAAGCTTTGCCTTGATCTTGTCAAGATCCTCATCAGTGAAGTTTACCTGGAGAATATCAGGCTCAGGGAAATAACGGTAGTCATGAGCATCTTCCTTGGAACGCATGGACTTTGTGATCCCCCTGTTATCGTCGAAACGTCTTGTTTCCTGGATAACACGCTCACCGCTGTCAAGCAGCTTTGCCTGACGCTTTATCTCATATTCGATAGCACGGCCGATAGCCTTGATGGAGTTCAGGTTCTTGATCTCGGCACGGGTTCCGAGCTTAGTATCATCGGGCTTCATGATGGAGATATTAACATCGCATCTGAGAGAACCCTGCTCCATTTTACAGTCACACACGCCTGCATATTTCAGCAGAAGAGCGATCTTTTCAACAAAAGCCTTAGCTTCCTCGGCGGAACCGATGTCAGGCTCTGTTACGATCTCGATCAGAGGGATTCCGCAGCGGTTATAGTCTGCGAGAGAAACGCCGTTCAGGTCATCATGGATAAGCTTTCCGGCATCCTCTTCAAGGTGGATACGGTTGATCCTTACAGACTTTTTCTTCTTCTCGCCGTCCTCCTCATACTCAACGGGAACAACGCCGTTGATGCAGAGAGGCAGAGGCATCTGAGAGATCTGATAAGCCTTCGGAAGATCGGGATAGAAATAGTTTTTACGGTCGAAAACAGAGAACTTGTTGATATCGCAGCCGAGTGCGAAGCCTGCCTTAACGGCATATTCAACAGCAGTCTGATTTATAACAGGCAGAGTTCCGGGCATACCCGAGCAAACAGGGCAGCATCTGGAGTTTCTGTCGCCTCCGAACTCAGCGGAGCATGTGCAGAAAACCTTTGACTTAGTCAGCAGCTCTGCGTGGATTTCAAGTCCTATAACAGGAATATACATCGTGAAGTACCCCCAATCACTTTATCTCAGGCAGACGGCGCTCGAACTGCTGCTCGAAAGCGTCCGCAACATTGATAATATCAGCTTCCGCAAACTTGCGTCCGATAACAGACATACCGATAGGCATTCCGTTTGCATCGTATCCGCAGGTCGTGGAGATAGCAGGCAGAGATGCAATATTTACGGTAACTGTGCATATATCAGCCTGATACATCTTTGCGGGATCGGAGATATTTTCGTGGATTCCGTAAGCTACGGAAGGAGCTGTCGGAGTCAGGATAACATCGCATTTCTCGAAAATGTCAGCATATTCAGCGGAAATTCTCTGCTTGAGAGCCATAGCCTTTCCGTAATATGCATCGTAATATCCGCTGGAAAGAGCGTAGTTTCCGAGAAGAATACGGCGCTTTACTTCCTCGCCGAAGCCCTCTGTTCTGGAATTTGCGATAAGCTCATTGAAATTGTCGCCGACCTCGGAGCGGTGTCCATACTTGATTCCGTCGTATCTTGAGAGGTTTGAAGAAGCCTCAGCGGAAGATATAAGGTAGTATGCGGCAACGGCATATTTCAGTGAAGGCATGGAGCATTCAACAAGCTCCGCACCCATGGATTTATAAACATCGGCAGCAGCAAGAACTGCCTTTCTTACGTTATCATCAATTCCGTCAGCATAGAATTCAGCGGGAACAGCGATCTTCATTCCCTTGACTCCAGTGCCGACCTTTGCTGTATAATCCTCAACAGGATTCTTGGAAACAGTGCCGTCATGGGGATCATATCCTGCAATAGCATTGAGGATAGTTCCGCAGTCGTAAGCGCAGTTGGCGATAGGTCCGATCTGGTCAAGAGATGATGCGAATGCGATAAGACCGTATCTTGAAACACGGCTGTAAGTAGGCTTCAGACCTGTAACTCCGCAGAACGAAGCAGGCTGACGGATAGATCCGCCCGTGTCTGAACCGAGAGCAGCTGTGCAGAGCGAAGCGGAAACAGCAGCAGCAGATCCGCCCGAAGAACCGCCGGGAACACGGCTGAGATCGTATGGGTTTACAGTCTTGGCAAAAGCGGAAGTCTGTGTCGAACCGCCCATTGCAAACTCGTCCATGGAAGTTTTTCCGAGCATAACAATGTCATCGGCGTTCAGCTTTTCCATTACGGTAGCATTATAAGGAGGCACAAAATTTTCGAGCATCTTGGAAGCAGCAGTTGTCTTGATGCCCTCTGTGCAGATGTTGTCCTTGATCGCAAGCGGGATTCCGCAGAGTGCGCTTCCCTCGCCCTTGTCGATCTTAGCCTGTGCCTTTTCGGCAGCCTGCATAGCAGCATCGGGAGTAACTGTGATATAGCTCTTTACATCGCCGTCGAGCTTGGAGATCCTGTCGAGATAAGCCTTTGTAAGTTCGGGCGATGAGATCTTGTGTTCATCGAGAAGCTTTCGTGCGTCCCGGATTTTGAGCGCAGTAATATCCATTTTTCTATCAATCCTTTTCAAAAGGGCATCTGCCCCGTAATTATTCTACAACCTTAGGAACAACAAAGCTGTTTTCGCTGTTGAGTGCATTTGCAAGAATTTTTTCCGTCGGGAATGACGGAGCGGCAACGTCCTCTCTCAGATCGTTCAGATATATATTCTTATTATCCTTGTAAGGATCGTAAGTGATGTCGATCTCCTTGATTGTGTCCATAATATTAATGATGTCAGTCATATCATTAGCTGTTTTTGCAAGTTCTTCATCTGTAAAATTCAGCTTGCTGAGCTTTGCAAGATATTTGACCATATCCAGATCCATAAGCTTATACCTCATTTTCTTCAGATTTTCGGGCGAACACGCCGCAACACAGTATTAATTATACACCATTTTATTCTTTAATGCAATAGCATTCAGCAAATTTTCATTTTTCGGTGATATTTTTCATGCTGATTTGAAACATTAAAGCTTCAGCAGACCTCTGTCATACATCTCCTGAACTGCAAGAAGAATGCCTGTCCTGCCCGTCGGATATGTAAGTCCGCCCTGAACCCACGCCGCAAAAGGCTCTCTGATCGGTGCGTCCGCAGAAAGTTCAATTGACGAACCCATGTTGAATGCGCCCGCAGCCATAATGACCTTGCTCTCATAACCCGGCATATCCCACGCCTCGGGAGAAACGAAAGCATCAACAGGAGCACCCTTCTGGATCCCCTGTACGAAAGCGGTGAGGTTTTCCTCATTTTTCAGCAGAACAGAGGTAATTATATCGCCCCTCTTATTCGCACGCTTCGGGAACGTTTCATATCCAAGCATATTGAATATCTCGCAGGTGAAAACCGCAGTTTTCACAGCCGCCGCAGTTACCTCGGGAGCAAAGAAAAATCCCTGAAGCATGGGCTTGCACTGATTCAGTGTGCAGCCTACCTCCTTGCCCATTCCGACGCAGGTCAGGCGATAGCTGCAAAGCTCGACATACTTGGATTTTCCTGCGATATATCCGCCTGTTTCGGCAATTCCGCCGCCGGGATTTTTTATCAGCGAACCCATTATAAGGTCAGCACCGGCGGAAAGCGGCTCGCTTGTCTGAACAAATTCACCGTAGCAGTTATCGACCATTATGCATATATCGGGATTTGCCGCACGGCAGATGTCACAAATCTCCTTTATGTCCTCGACTGTGAGCGTCGGACGAAGAGAATATCCCCTCGAACGCTGGATATAAGCAGCCTTTGCACCCTTCACCTTTTCGGGGATCGCCGCAAGATCGACCCTTCCGCTTTCAAGCAGCGGGATCTCATCATATATAACGCCGAAATCAGTCAGCGAACCGTTCCCCTTTTCACCTCTGATGCCAATGACCTCTTCAAGCGTGTCATATGGTCTGCCCGTGACGGAAACCATTCTGTCGCCCGACCTCAGAATGCCGAAAAGCGCAGTAGAAAGGGTATGTGTACCGTTGACGAAATTGTGGCGGACAAGCGCATCTTCTCCGCCGAAAGCCTCAGCATAAACAGCATCGAGCGCATCTCTGCCGATATCGCCGTAGCCGTAACCCGTTGTGCCTTTCATGCAGCCTTCGCTCACCCTGTTGTTGATAAACGCAGAAAGCACCTTTCTGCCGTTGTAATCGGCAATTTCTTCTATTTCGTCAAACTGAGGACGGCAGTTTTTCTCTGCCGCACGTCCGAGATCAGCTATTCTGCTGTCTATCTTGAAAAAATCGTTCATTTTTACTCTCCGTTTTTGTAATAAATTATATCATTATCTATCTCTTTAAATCCTATCTCACGGTAAAAGCTCGTTCTGTGAGGCAGTGCAAAAAGACAGCATCTTTTTCCGTCTTCCGAAAATCTCCTGCATATCGAATAAAGCATGCGCCTTGCAAGCCCCTGCCCTCTCGCTTCGGGAGATGTCACTATATTTGAGAAAAATGCATAATCTCCGTAAGAAAACTGCATTGTCGCAGATGCATTTTCCATAAACATGAATATTTTTGAAACGCCATGCCTTATCCTATGGGAAGTATCCACAAGCCACATTTCATAATCCGTTTCGGGAAATCCGCTCTTTATCAGCTTATAGTGCGCATCGAGAGGAGCATTTTCATCAAGCTTTTCGGCAATGTGATCCGCAGGACACACAAACTCAAAAAGCACCCTCGGAGCTCCGTGATAATCCGTGCTTTTTACTCTCAGCGATGACGGCATCTCAACATTTTCAGGACTGCTGAAGCCAAGAAATGACGATATATCATCATCGGAAAAATCTCCGTCAAACACAGCAGAGCTGTTGAAAATAAGGATAATTCCCGAGCTTTCGCCCGAACCTCGGTAAAATCGGCAGAAATCACGTCCAAGACCGTAAGCGTCAAAATATGAGCGGATCTTCCTGCCGTAATGTCTGTCGGATAGCTCTCGGGTGATGTCCCCCGACTCAATAAGCGATATCATCCGCATATCCTCTCGATCATTACCTTTGACAGCTTATAGCAGTCATCGATGTCAGAAAGCTTCGCAACGCATGCGGGCGAATGAAGATAACGAGTAGGAACTGAGATTGCAAGGCATTTCACGCCGCCTCTTGTCTTGTGTATAGCGCCTGCGTCATTTCCGCCTGCTATGGTAGTTTTTGTCTGCCAGCCGATGGAATTTTCCTCGGCGACCTGCTTTGACAACGCAAAAAGCTCCCTGTCGTAAACCGTCGAGCGATCCATAAACGGCACAGCTGCGCCCTTTCCGAGCCAACAGCACTTCTGGGTCTCGCTCGCCATCGGAATATCCGCAGCGGTGGTAGTTTCAAATATCAGCGCATATTCGGGATCAACAGTGTATGCCGCAGCACCTGCTCCCCTCAGACCGATCTCCTCCTGAACGCAGAAAACCGCAGTAAAATCATACTCAGGCGTTTCATCGAGGATCCTCAGGAGTATCGCGCAGCCCACACGGTCGTCGATCGCCTTTTCCTTGATGAAATCACGTCCCATCTCGGTAAAATCAGAAACAAAGCAAACACTGTCGCCCAGCTGAACATATTTCTCGGTCTCTTCCTTTGAATCAGTTCCGATGTCAACATAAAGTCCCGAAAAATCAGGCGCTTTCTTTCTCTCGGAATCTGTGAGATTATGCACAGCCTTTGAACCAATAACACCGTTATATTTTCCGCTGACAGTGACCTTCCTGCCGATGCACACTCTCGCATCAACGCCGCCTACCTTGTCAATGCCGAGCGTTCCGTCCGATTTAACGGACGTTACGATCATGCCCACCTCGTCCATATGCGCAGAAGCCATGAGCCTTGCTGACGGACGATTTTTTCCCCTTGCATCAACAATAAGATTTCCGAGAGCATCGGTTCTTGTGTGATATCTGTCCCCGAGATGATTTTTTATATAGCTGCGGACAGCTCCCTCATCTCCCGAAATTCCGCCGAGCGCACAAAGCTCCTTTATATATGTGTACAGCGCCTTATCCATTGCAGACCGCCTCCTTCACAAACTCCGCAAGCAGCCTGCCTGTGTATTCAACGTCCCTTATGTCGATGACTTCAACAGGCGTGTGCATATATCTGAGCGATATCGAAACGGTTACAGCCTCACAGCCTCCCCTTGTTACCGAGAACTGATCTGCATTTGTTCCCGTCAGCCTGCTCATGACCTCAGTTTGATACGGTATGTTTTTTTCTGTGGCAATGCGCATAAGATCCTTTGAAAGTCTGCGGCTGAGCGATGGAGAAATGCCAATCATCGGACCTTTTCCGAGCTTTCCGCACTTGTCGGGCGATTCATCGGATGTTAGTGCAAAGCTTACATCTACCTCGACCGCAATGTCTGGATCAATATCAAATCCGCCGACCTTTGCGCCCCTCTCGCCTATCTCCTCCTGAACGGAAAACATAAAATACAGAGAAATATCATTCGGTATCTGCTTATCCAGCAGCTCCGCAGCATAAATAAGCGATGCAACTCCGCATCGGTCATCAAGGGAATGACCGGTTATGCGTGTGCCGAGAAGCTCCTGCGAATGTCCCGCAAATGAGATGAAATCACCGAGCGAAACTATCTCCCTTAGACCTGCTCCGTCATATCCCGTGTCAATGTAAATGTTATCTGTTTCGGGAACTGCGGGATCGTCCTTTTCAAGATGCGGAGGTATTGAGCATATCACACCGTCAACCGTCTTTTTTCCGTGGATAACGACCTGCTGTGCAAGCAGAAGCCTGCGGTCGATGCCACCGACATTTCCGATCTTTATAAATCCGTCATCTGTGATGCCCGTAACAACAAATCCGATCTGGTCGATATGCGCATCAATAAGCAGCCTTTTTTCGCCGCTGCCTATCCTGCCGATGACATTCCCGTTTTTTATAAAGCACTCGTCAACAAATGGTTCAAGAAATTTTTTGGCAGTTTCCGCTGCATTTCCTTCATTTCCCGAAACTCCATCACAGTCGGCAAGCTCCATTGTAAGCTTTTTAAGATCCATCATTTTAATTGTTCCTTTCGGAAAGAGAATTTACCAGTTTCTTGTAATGATGTCCTCTTTCCTCAAAATTACGGTAAAGGTCGAAGCTTGCGCTTGCTGGTGACAGCGTAACTATATCCCCGCTGACAGCTGCGTCCCTTGCCGCCTCAACAGCCTCTTCCATAGAAGAAACTCGGATTATTTTGCAATTATCTTCGGAATATCCGTCATATGCACGTACCGCTGCTTCTATTTTGTCAGCCGTTTCGCCGAGAAGAACTAGCGTCTTTACATATGTATTTATAGGCTCGGAAAGCATGCCGTAATCAAGCTTCTTGTCATATCCGCCTGCGATAACGATTATTCTGCGGTTGAATGCCTTAAGTCCCGCAATAACGCTGATCGGGCTTGTCGCAATGCTGTCGTTGTAATATTTTACGCCGTCAAGCTCACGCACCAGCTCGATCCTGTGTTCAACGCCGCCGAAATTCTTTGCGACATATTCCATGTCTTCCTTTGCGACCTCTCCGTGAAGCATTGCGATAGCTGTCAGATAATTCTCGACATTATGCATTCCGGGGATCTTTATGTCATCCTTGCGGACTATCTTTTCAGTGGTCTTTCCGTCAGTAAAGCAGAGCCATTCGCCGTCAAAATATGCACCTCTTTCGGGAACGGACTTTGTGCTGAACTTATAAAGATCGCCTCTTACGCAGTCGGACAGACTGTTTGTGATCTCATTATCCATATTGAGGACTGTTCTCGAAAATGCATTCTGATGTGCGATAAGATTTTTCTTTGCGTCAATATATTCTTCCATGCCGCTGTGTACATTCAGATGATCGGGATATACATTTGTGATAGCCGCAAAATCGGGAGATTTTCTCATGCTGATGAGCTGGAAGCTGGAAAGCTCGACAACAGCCGCATCTTCGGGCTTTATCTCGTCGATTATCGGGAGCAGCGCACGGCCGATATTTCCGCCCTTATGGACAGTTTTTCCGCTGTGAGCAAGCATTTCCGAGATTATCGTTGTAGTGGTCGTTTTTCCGTCCGTTCCCGTGATGCCGTAAATTTTGCATGGGCAGAGGTCAAAGAAGACCTCCATTTCCGAAGTAACGACAACGCCTTTTCTGCGCATTTCAGTCAGGTCGGAGTTGTTGAAATACATTCCGGGAGTCCTGAAAACGACATCGCACTTTGCGGCATCGTCAAGATAGCTGTTTCCGAGCGAAAGCTTTGCGCCTGCCTCTGCGAAGCCTTCCGCAAGGCTGCCCCCGATAATCGACGAGATCCGCAAGGCTGCCGAGCTGTTCCCTGAACTTTCTGTCGCAGACGGTAACGTCCATTCCGTGAGCGAGAAACATCATTATAAGATCGTTATGGCTGACGCCGGTTCCGACAAAAGCGATCTTTTTTCCCTTTAATCTTTCAAATAATCTGTCCGAAGTAGGCATAAAAAATTCCTCTTTTCTATGGTAAATGATCATTACAAGCCATAAAAGCACATACATATATATTATATACGATTTCGCAGAAAATAGCAACATATTTTACAATATTATTTTAGGAGAACGATAAAATGAAGCCTAGCATTACCCGTGACACGCTGAAGCTTACCGCCGTATCGTTCATTCTCCAGACGATAGGGCTTGTGCTGAATACATTCATTTCTAACCGCCTTGGAACCGTTTCAGTCGGCATTATGTCGCTGATATTTTCATTTTTCGGGTTCATCATGGTGCTTGCAAACGGCAATATATTCACATCGGCAAGCCGCATAGTTTCCGAGGAGATCGGCAGGGGCAATCCTAATCCGTCAAAGGTCATGCAGCTTTGCCTGACGTTCGGACTAACTCTCAGCATTTTCTTTGCCGCAGGTTCGGGGATATTATCCGAGATGCTCTCCGAAAAGGTACTGAAAAATCCCGAAACAGGCACGGCTATAAGGATACTCGCCCTCTCTCTTCCACTTGCATCGGCAGGTTCATGCATCAAGGGATATTTCCATGCCGTAAGAAAAGTGCGTATCCCGTGTGCGTCCGACTGCATCGAATTCGCAGTAAAAAATGCCGTACTGACTCTCGGCATCGTGTTCACGGACATCAGCATTTACAGAATTCTTTCCGTTTCGATACTCATAGGCGAGTTCATCTCCTGCGCATTTCTGACGGCGGAATACATAGCCGAATACCGAAAATTCCGAAAGCTTGCACCGCATGACCGGAGCGTGACCAAGCTCAGTCAGTTTCTGAAGATTGCCGTTCCGATACTGATAAGCGGCTATGTTCAGATGATAATGAGCAGCATAAACGAAGCACTTGTCCCTGTCATGCTGCTGAAATATTACGGTTCGTCCGAAACCGCTCTCAGCGAATACGGAATGTTTGAGGCTTTCATTATCCCCGTGATATTCTACCCGTCACTTGTACTGTCCAGTTTATCGGTCATACTTGTTCCCGAGATAGCCGCAGCCGCCTCATCGGGAAATAAAAAAAGAGTATGCCGACTGACGCACAAAGCGATGTACAAAAGCTTTTCATTTGCGTTTCTTATTGTCGACATACTCATATGTGCAGGCAGGGAGATAGGAGCGGTATTCTGCTCGGAAAGTCTTGTAGGCGAAACGCTGGTGCGCCTTGCTCCCGTAGTCCCGTTCATCTATCTTGAGATAGTCATGGAAGGTATTTTAAAGGGACTCGGCAAGCAGAATTTCTCTACCCTGAATTCACTCGCCGAATATATCATAAGGATATCCTGCGTGATAATTTTCGTTCATCTCTATGGCTTTACAGGCGTTGTGATCTCATATTACGCAAGCAATGTCATCAGCAATATCATGCGCATCCATGCCGTTCTGAATGCCGTATCCATGCGCTTTGACATAATTTCGTACATCGTAAAGCCGACGGTGTATTCGGCACTCTGCTGTCAGCTTTCAATGCTTGTTATGACAATACTGAAGATAGATCACCCTAAATTCGGCGCAGCAGCATTCGTGTCATTATGCGGACTGATTTTCATTGCTGTTGATATGCTTGACGGGAAATATCTATGCTCGGAATGTATCCCGAAAAAAGCATAGACCGCCCGCTTTTTACGGCGGACGGCCTATGCTGTGTATTGAATATAAGGCAGATATATACGGGAAATGTGATGAAGCGTATTAGTGAGAAGTTACGTGTATATGCTGTGAATATAGTAAGCGGATCAATCGTCCTGGAGCGCCTCGTAGCCCTGCTCGCCTGTTCTTACCTTTACGACATTCTCAACATCGTAGGTGAAGATCTTACCGTCACCGATATGACCTGTGTAAAGAGCCTTGCGGGCAACTTCGATAACTGTCTCAACAGGAACCTTGCAGACAATGACTTCGACCTTGATCTTAGGCAGCAGGTTGACCTCGATAGGAGTACCTCTGTACATTTCGCCGGCACCCTTCTGAACGCCGCAGCCGAGGACCTGAGTTACTGTGATACCTGTTACGCCAACGTCATTGAGAGCACTCTTGAGAGCTTCAAATCTGTTCTGCTTGCAGACGATGGAAACCTTTGTGTACTTGTTCTTTGCATCGGGATCGTTTGCGATATGGGGTCTTTCCGTAACCGTTACAGGAACAGAAGCCTCAACGGGAACATCACCGGGAACCTCAGCAGGAGCACCTGTGAGAACGGAAGGAACCACTGCAGGCATAAAGTCAGCATACGAAGATACCAGACCATGCTCTGTGATATCCAGACCTCTTACCTCTTCCTCAACGGAAGCTCTCAGACCGATAGTCTTCTTTATAGCAAGGAATGTGATCGTGATAGTAATAGCTGTCCAAACAGCTGCTTCCATCTTCATGGCAACAACTATCGCACCTGCTGTTGCAACAGTAGTCTGCATGATCTTCACATGGATAAAATACGGCAAGCCTGATGTTTCGATGTGCCTTAACGCATCGCTCGCAGGACTTGTAGCTATCACAGCTCCCTGTGCAGACACAGACGCACTCGGCGCAACGATAATCGGTATTGTTTCGGGCTTACTGGTTTGCTTCGGTGTTTGGCTGCTCGACTACAAGCTCAAAGTTGATGACCCTGTCGGCGCAGTAGCAGTACACTTCTTCAACGGTGTATGGGGCTCGCTCGCAGTAGGCTTATTCGCAACAGGTAAAGGTCAGAACGGCATCACGGGTCTGTTCTACGGCGGCGGATTCAATCAGCTTGGCATACAGGCGCTCGGCGTAGTTGCTGTTTGTGCATTCACAGCAGTAACGATGTTCGTAACATTCTATATCTTAAAGCACACGATCGGTCTGAGAGCTTCGAGAGAAGAAGAACTCAAGGGTCTTGATACAACAGAACACGGTCTGCCCAGCTCCTACGCAGATTTCGTTATCGCAGGCGACAGCGTATACAGCGGTTCTTCCGCAGAAGATACTGCAGTTGTTACTACGGCTGCTCCTGTTGAAACCTCTGTACCCGTACAGCACGTTTCAAAGGCAAAGGCTCCTATCAGCGACAGCGATGTAAAGATGACAAAGGTAGACATTATCGCAAACCAGGAGAAGTTCGAAGTTCTCAAGCACGCACTTTCATCTATCGGTATCACCGGTATGACGGTATCTCATGTAATGGGCTGCGGTATGCAGAAGGGTTCAACTGAGTTCTATCGTGGTGTTCCCGTAGACGCAAGACTTCTTCCTAAGATGAAGGTCGAGATCGTAGTTTGCAAGGTTCCTGTTGAAAAGGTCGTAGAGGTTGCCAAGAACGCACTCTATACCGGTAAGATAGGCGACGGTAAGATTTTCGTATACGACGTTGAAAACGTAATCAAGGTTCGTACAGGCGAAGAGGCTTACGAGGCTCTGCAGGATAACGATTAACGGCAATTCAAATTTAACATAGGTTCTTCCTTGAATGTTTTGCACCGTCCTTTTTATAAGGGCGCATTTTTGCGTTAAACACTTGCTTTTTTCCCCGAAATGTAGGATAATATACTATAGATATTTATGCCCCGCCGGCAAATAAAAAACAAGAGGTATTACTATGCAATTCAGACAGGTAGATGTATATACGAAAAGTGAAGCGATACAGGTGCTTGTAATGCGCCTGTCCGAGCTTGGACTTAACGGATTTATAATTCACGATCCCGCCGATTTTGAGGAGTTCCTCGAAAACAAGGAATATAACTGGGATTATGTAGACGACAGCCTTATGGGACTTAAAACCGTAGAGCCGCATATAACCTGCTATGTGCAGGATAACGAGCAGGGGACGGATATGCTCTCTGCACTCGGCGGCACTCTTGACGAGCTTAAGGAAAACGATCCTGACGATTTTTACGGAAGCCTTGACGTAACGATAGATTGCGTGCGTGAGGAGGACTGGGCGAATAACTGGAAGCAGTATTACAAGCCGTTCACGGTAGGCGAAAAGCTGATAGTAAAGCCAAGCTGGGAAGAAGTAGAGAACACAGACGGCAGAAAGATACTTGAGATCGACCCCGCTTCGTCATTCGGAACAGGTCAGCACCACACCACCCGTCTTGTAATGGAGCTTCTCGAAAAGCAGATACACGAGGGCGACAGAATGCTCGATCTCGGTACGGGAAGCGGCATACTGTCCATCGCAGGACTTCTGCTCGGCGCAAAGCAGGCGGTAATGGTGGATATATTCGAAAACTCGGTACGCACCGCAAAGGAAAATACCGAAAAGAACGGCTTCGGCAGTGATATGGTTTCCGCTTACATAGGAAATATCAGCGATGACGAGCCGCTCAGAGAGAAGATAGGCACAGGCTTTGATATAATTACCGCCAATATAGTAGCCGATGTAATTGTGTCAATGTCGCCCTATTTCAGCGGATTTTTAAAGAAGAACGGCAAGCTGATAGTGTCGGGCATTATCACCGAGCGGCTTGACGAGGTGCTGTCGGCACTGAAGGAAAACAATATAAAGGTTGAAAGCATATCGGAAAAAGAGGGCTGGAACGCTATTCTCTGCACCTGCAATCCGTAACGTAAAATGCGTATGCACCATATAATGAGATAAACTGTCAGAAGGAGTTGATCTTATGAGTGGTGCATACTTAATGCTTTTCGCTATGATTTTTCTCGGTATTATGGGGGCTGTTAACGTTATTCTTTTCATCGGAAATCTCGGCACGCCCGCCGCACCGCCTGTCAGCGTAACGCCCGACGGCTGTGACGATGTGGAAGGAAAGGTAAGAGCCGCCCTTAAAGCGACAGACGGCAAGGTTATAATAAATGCCGGCGAAGAATTGCTCAGTGACAGCGAGTTCGCCGTTATATGCCGTAATCTTATCGCCGACTGTCCGAGAGTGACACTTAGAGCGACAAAGAAAAAACAGATATAGAATTTGAAGAACCGGAGGTTGCGTGTTGGATAATCAGAAGGTCGATATTTCCGTAGAGCTTAGCGGCTCTGTGGAGGACGTTATATATAAAAATGCCGATAACGGCTACACTGTCATAAATCTCGGCTGTGACGAAGGACTTATTGCAGTAGTCGGAAATCTGGGAGATGTGAACGAGGGCGAACGGCTTAGTCTGCGTGGCGGATGGATAACAAGCCCGAAGTACGGCAGACAGTTCAAGGCGGCAATGTGCGAGCGCTCAATGCCCGAAACGGAAAGCGAAATATCCGCCTATCTCGGCTCAGGCGTTATAAAAGGGCTCGGCCCCGCCATAGCAAAGAAAATAGTAAAGCAGTTCGGCACTGAAGCACTGGATATAATAGATAACGATTGTATGCAGCTCACCGTGATAAAAGGCATAACCTCCGACAAGGCACTGTACATATCAAACGAATATCACAAGATAACAGGCGTAAACGAGGTCATAAAATTTCTCGGTGAATATAATTTCGGACCTGCCCACGCAATAAGCGTATGGTCTGCGTTTGAGCATGACAGCATAAAGCAGATTAAGACAAATCCCTATATACTATGCACAAGCGGCATAGATATAGATTTCCGTTCGGTCGATCGTATGGCGGCAGATCTCGGCTTTGATGCGGAGAACAGCGATCGTGTACGGGCAGGAATAGTGTATGTCCTGCACGAAAACGCAAACGCAGGTCATACTTGCCTGCCGACCGAAAAATTGCGTGAATCCGTCTGCGATAATCTCGGGATCGAACGCAGACAGTTTGAATCCTGCCTTGACGACTGCGAGGAGAAGGATTGGGTAGTAAGAATTACGCTCGGAAATCGTGAGTTTGTGTATCTCCCCGAATACTACCTTGCCGAAACCTATATTGCAAAAAAACTCGCCTTTATGCTGAGAACCTCCGCACAGTATGAAAAGGATTATTCCGATGAAATTAGAGGAGTAGAATTTTCGGAGAATATACAGTACGAGGATCTTCAGCGTGCGGCTATCAGCGCTTGTCTTACAGGCTCTGTATTTATTCTGACAGGCGGTCCCGGCACAGGTAAAACCACCACCCTGAACGGTGTTATCAAGATTCTTAAAGCACAGAAAAAGCGCATACTTCTGTGCGCTCCGACAGGCAGAGCGGCAAAGCGTATGTCCGATCTCACAGGCGAGCCTGCAAGAACTATCCACAGATTGCTTGAGGTCGATTTTAATGCAAAGGGCGAGCTTAAATTCAAGCGCAACGAAACA
>OQVQ01000635.1_pt1 | contig 15954 bp, 15 predicted proteins | sample 1691491 | NCBI WGS metagenome assembly OQVQ01 (sample SAMN03418252, study PRJEB22391) | human gut metagenome | biome: human-gut; feature: organic feature; material: feces | host: Homo sapiens | place: Tanzania | collected 2013-01
CACGAGACGGAGGAAGAACAGCCCGAGGTACCGTTCGAGTGTAACGGCCCCATGACGGGATCGGCCTACATGCACCAGTACAACCTCCGGGCGTCGGCATGCGGCTACTTGTTCCGCGCCAATATTTTGGGCACCCTGCGGTTCACGCCCAACCTGTTGCATGAGGACGAGGAGTTCACGCCCCAACTCTTCCTGAGGGCCGAGCACATGTATTTCACCCCGTCGAAAGCCTATTATTACCGCCAACGGTCGGGCTCCATCACCCAAGAGGACAACATGCGCCACATGGCCAAGCGGCTCGACGATACCGAGAGCATCATCTTGCGCCTGCTCGACATTGCCCAACATTCGCCCGAAATGGAACGGGTGGCGCTCAACAGGCGCATCGCCCAACTGACGATGGATCATCTTTACAACATCATCCAGCTAACCCATAGCGCCCGCCACCTCAACGAGGCCATCGAGCGATTGCGCAACTACGGACTGTTCCCCCTACCCGACAAGAACTACACCAAGAAATATGTGGCTTTCCGGAAGATGATCAACACCAAGCTGGGACGCCGCATCCTGCTGCTTACAATCAGATAAGACGCATGAGGATACTGCTCATTGGAGAATACAGCAACGTACACGCCACCCTGGCAGAAGGCCTGAGGGCCTTGGGCCAGCAAGTCACCGTAGTGAGCAATGGCGACTTCTGGAAAGACTACCCACGCGACATCGACCTCTCGCGCCGACCTGGCAAATGGGGAGGATTGGCCTATTTGGCGAAAACCATGGCCACGCTCCATAAGTTGCGCGGCTACGATGTGGTGCAACTCATCAACCCCATGTTTCTCGAACTGAAGGCCGAGCGCATCGCGCCCATCTACAAGTATCTGCGAAAGCACAACAAGAAGGTGTTCCTCGGAGCATTCGGAATGGACTACTATTGGGTTCACGAGAACATCACGCGTATGCCCCTTAGGTATAGCGACTTCAATATCGGCAACCGCCTTCGCGACGACGAGCCGGCAATGAGGGAAAGGCGCGACTGGATAGGTACGGCCAAGGAGAGCCTCAACAAGATGATTGCCGAAGATTGCGACGGCATCATCGCCGGGCTTTATGAGTATTGGGCCTGTTACGGTCCCTTGTTTCCCCACAAAACCACGTTTATCCCCTTCCCCATCAAGCCCAAGACGCAACCTATGGCCCATCAGGAGGGCAGTGCCCCACACCCCCTCCGGCTATTCATCGGCATCAGCAAAGGGCGTTCGGCCTACAAGGGTACCGACATCATGCTGGAAGCAGCCCAAGCCATCAAGACAAAATATCCCCACTTGGTGGAACTGCGTATTGCCGAAGGCGTTCCTTTCAACCAATACACCCAGATGATGAATGGCTCCGACGCTATCCTCGACCAACTCTATAGCTACACGCCCTCCATGAATCCCTTGGAGGCCATGAGCCGTGGCATCATCTGCGTGGGCGGAGGCGAACCAGAGAATTACGACATTTTGGGCGACAACGACCTCAGGCCCATCATCAATGTGGAGCCGACCCGCGAAAGCGTTTACAACGCCCTGGAATGGATGGCGACCCACCTCGACGAGGTGCCACGCCTCAAAGCGGAGAGCATCGCTTACACGGAGCGTTATCACCATTATGTAAAGGTGGCGCAACAGTACCTCGATTTCTACCAATCATCAAGTGGAGCAACCCCCAAGTAGCCATTGGCCTGTTTGGGCGCTCTGTTCTCACGCCACCTTCTCACGCCAAGGAAGCGTTCGCGCAAGCCTTGCTTTGCTCATCTGGCATAACGAAAAGCGCAGATTGCGTCGTTGCCGAAAACACATTCTGCAACAAACATCCATATTGCATGAAAAAACAAAGGTGATTTGTTTGTAATTTAGGATTTATATAGTATTTTTGCAGCAACATAAAAAATAACTATGAAAGAGAAAAAAGCGATTACGCTAAAGACATTGACCAAGAGCAATGTATGGGATATTCAGGAGAATGACGTCTTCCGCATGTGGACGGCAGCCGAAAAAGACGTTGACCTGAAAGACTACGCACGCAAGTACTTAGACATTATCCGAAGCGCATTCGAGGTCGAGGAAGTCAAGATCGACAAACCCGAGATCATCAAGAAATATGAGGCGCGCGGATTGAAAGTTGGGACGATCCGGATGGACGAGAATACCAAGCAGAAGATCGCCATCAAGAAGAAGCCCATCTCTCGCGTGACCGATCTTACTTACGAGAACATTCGCCACATCACGGCCGCCAAGCTCATCGAAGTGCTTGAGCGCAACTTTGGAGGCGGCTGGGACTCTCTTCCACAAAGTATCCAAGACATCATACAGAGCGGATTCGACATCTCCACCACCACCCTTCCCAAGGACCGCATGCACATGCCCGGAGGTCTTTACGAAAAGAAGGTGAACGATGGATATGAGGTGTTGGAAATACCGAAGGGTTTGTGGATTGAGGCCATCTTCGCAAAGGAGAAGCCGCAAGTGGAGGTCTTAAAGAGCAGAATGAGCAGCCTCGACGACTTGACGCGCGGAGGCGACCTCGATGACGACGACGATGAGAACATGGATCTTCCGTTGGACGATTTCAAGCACGATGAGGACGAGGACGACGACTCGTTCGACGACGACAAGCTGACCGAAGAAAGCTATCGCACCACTTACGAGACCGACCCCGAGGACCTGATCAACGAGGCCGAGGACATCTCCGACGACGAGTACTAAGAATTCTACCATCAAGAAACAAGCATAAGATAGGAGACAAGCATCAGCATGGTGCTTATCTCCTTTTTTATTGTCCTTCACTCTATTTGTTAAGGGAAAATAGCCAACAAACTATATTGAAAACTACAGCATTTTTGGGAACGAGAAAATAGTGGGACGCAAATAAGCGATTCTCGCACACTTTTAATAACCGCTTAATAATCAGAGCGTTACCAATTCTCACCTTCAATTAGTCATTATTTTTCCTCATCTCTCACCACGAAAGATGCCCTTTCGAGCCTCGAAACATGCCAAGACGAACCACGCAACATGCCAAAACGCAATGCGATAGATGGTTTATCGCAACTCGAAAGATGCCCAATCGCAAACACGACGCTTCCCAGGACCATTTCTGCTCCTTAAAATCTTCCCATGCGTGCGCTATTTCGCCCGAAAAAGCCAACAAGCTTTCTGACCAAACGACCTGACAATTGCTATTTCGGCAACCTCCGCACCCATGCGAGATATCAGGTGGGTTGCCCTATTGATTGCTGTGCAATGGTCAAGGTTGTGGCAGGGTGGAGTTTTCGTTTGGTACAAAAATTGCTCCATGATTGAAAAGAAACACCTCCAAAAGGAATGAGTTCCTCGGATTTTATCTGTATCTTTGCCACGCCTGTTGAAGATTCACTTGATTTCTATGGCAACACTAAGTTAAGTGTATCTTCCAACACGACAAAATCCCTGAGCCAGCCCGTCCTGCCACTTGCCAAAGCAAGAACTGTTTGTTGCTCAGGAACTTATATAGTTAATAACCATAGTGTTGCGGAATGAAGGATGAACTATACAATAAAAGACCTCACACAAGGTGCCAAGGCAATGGCAAGAAGTGTATTTGGAAAAAAGGCAGAATACCAGCTTCAGTTTAACCACGAAGAGGATGGCTTGTGGTATATAGATTACCCCAATTGGGCATTTGAGCATCATAACCTACTAATGGTTAATGGTGCGGATGAGCTCTGCGCTTTTCTTTCTGATGACGACAAATTCACAAAAGTAAGTGTTATCCCATCAAAAGAAAGAAAAGAGCACAAAGGGTATTTTGAGCTCGAGCAACTTGAGAGTGGACTTACAACGGGCAGTACATACAAGGTAAACAACCTCGAGGGTTTCACCAGAAATATATGGATATGTCCTGTAACGTTGTTTGTATTAGGACAATATCCCAAATTTATATATGTAAAGAAACTATAGGCACTTCGCAGCCAACTACCGTAAAGGGCCTACACCCATGTTGCCGATTTGGGATAATAGTTGTAGCACACATTTAGGTGGAACTTATTGGGCATAGCTCCTCTCAGGGGTTGTGCTTTTTCATTTTATGAATCATGAGAATCAGCTAACCACGATTTGGGTTTAACCACCACCAAACAAATAAACAAAAAAGCGAGAAGCATTTAGCTCCTCGCTTGCGGTGCGTACGAGACTCGAACTCGTGACCTCCTGCGTGACAGGCAGGCATTCTAACCAACTGAACTAACGCACCTTAGAGTGTTTCTAACACCTCTCAGTGTTCTTGTTCCTCATTTGCGAGTGCAAAGGTAGCTATATTATTTGTAACCACCAAACATTCTTGCATCTTTTTTCGAAAAAAGTGATGATTGGCATGATTTAGGCATAAACCGGGGGCTTTTGCCAACCCAAGTCACCCATCACTCTACCGGCAATAGCCTTTGATAAAAAATTACATCATGATAATGGTCTCCATCGAAGATCCAATCGCGCAGAACGCCCTCCTTTTCGAAGCCTGCGCCTTCAAACAACCGGATGCTGTAGGGATTGTTTTCGCCTACCAGCGCATACAGTTGATGGAGATGGAGCGTGGCGTGGGCGTACCGAAACATGTGCGCCATGGCGGCGAGGCCAAAGCCTTGGTTGCGGTATCGGTCCAGGATGACGATCCCCACCTCGGCCCTTCGGTGTTGCGGATTGAAATTCATCAGGTCGACCATACCTACCGTATCGCCATCCCGATTGCAAATCATCAACCTCACCTGATGGTCCACATAGATGTCGCCCGAAGCGCTGGCTATGTACTCATGGAGGGCATAGCGCGAATAAGGCTTGTTGGTCACTCCGACGCTCCAAAGCGAAACATCGTTTTCCACCTGGTAGAGCAAATCGAGATCCTCGGGTTCGAGGGCACGCAACGAGATGTCGCCGTAAGATACTGTTGGCTTATGTGCTTCCATATTCTTATGGTTTATTGGAAAGCGGGGTTAACCCATGAGAACTTGACTATTGGTAACCAACCTGTTTTCTTCTGGATACCAGAAGGCGATGAGGCTACGCCCACCGAAGGTGGCGGAGAACCTTCTAAACAGATCGGCATACTGGTGTTGCGACATGTCGAAGACCTGATAAACCGTCTCGGACACATTCTTCGCGCCACCTCTCTCCTTTGCGCAGCCTCTCTCCTTCCACGAATCGGCGCTTTCGAAAACGGCTTGCAGGCCGTTCTTTTCCACAAGCTGCAAGCAACGGTCCTTGTGGGCGTCGGATGTATGGAACACGAAAAGCGGCTTCTCTTTCACCACGGGCTCAACCAGGTGCATCCTGCAACACCATTTCTCCCATTGCACACCCATGATGGAACAGGTGGCCTTCAGGTAAATGGCCATCTGGAGGGGTGTGGACATCAATCGGGAGAAATGCCTGAAATGCTTTCGCACGAAGATCAGCATAGCCTTGTAGAAGACCGTCACATATCGGAAACTCGACTTTTGTGTGCTTTCGCCCTTATAATGCAATATTCGGAGAGGGAGATACCAGTTTTCCCATCCTCCCTTCAGGATGCGATAGCTCAGGTCGATATCCTCGCCATACATAAAGAAATCCTCGTCGAGGAGCCCCACCTCATCGAGCGCCCGCTTCCGCATCAGGCAAAACGCGCCACTCATGATTTCGATCCTTGCGGGACGATCCCACGGAAGCCAACTCATGTAATAGCGCGCAAAGCGACGACTGGTGGGAAAGCGTCTGCACAGTCCCGCCATTTTCCAAAACGCCACGGCTGGCGTCGGTATGCCCCGACGGCTCTCCATGGCCTCGGTGCCATCGCTATTCAGCATGCGCACGCCCACTCCTCCCGACTTGGGATGCCCGTCCATGAAGGCCAGGGCCTCCCTGAGAACGTTTTCGCCCACCACGGTGTCGGGGTTGAGAAGCAGCACATACTCGCCTTGGCTTTGCCGAATGGCGAGGTTGTTGGCCTTCGAGAAACCCAGGTTGGTATCCGACGCCACATATCTCACCCAGGGATGAACCTGCTTAAGGTAATCCACCGACCCATCGACGGATGCATTGTCGACCACGATAACCTCAGCGCAGATACCCTTTAGCGCATGTTTCAACGAATGTAAACATTGCGCCAAATAGTATTTCACGTTGTAATTAACAATGACTACTGAGAGCTTCATGGTTCTTTTCTAAATCTTTGAATACAAAAGTGTTACGTCCGCCCCTACTCCATATTTTCCTCCGCCTGGCATCTGGCTGCCGAGGGGTAGACGAAAGCCATGGTCAACAAGCCAATGATGGCCATGTAGCCAAAGCTGGGATGAACAAACTGATAATACATGAACACGTTGACCATCATGGGGACGGCCAACAGGCACAGGCGGATGGACCGCCAAACGGGCAACTGCTTAGAAGGGTTCTTGCGGATGGCCTTGTCGACCCATTTCAGGCGAAAGAGCCTGAGGGCCAAGGGAATCAGGACGATGGTGACCAGCTCCATGACCAGCGCGCAATAATACTCCAACTGCTTATCGCCAATATAGCCGCCTTCCATCAAGGCGCCACTCTCGAAACAGGCCACCATCGCGCCACAGATGGCGATGGGTGCCCAAAATGTCAATTTCAATCTTCTGAGATGATTCATAACATGAGTTGTTAAATCGCAATCGGCCTCATGGACCGATAGGGTTTCCGTTGCGCCCTCAATCCATGAGCGTGCGGTTAACAATCGACCGTCCCAACGTCACCTCGTCGGTGTATTCCAAGTCGTTTCCAACCGAAATGCCACGGGCGATCATGGTAACTTTCACATGGAGCGGTGCCAACTGCCGGTGAATATAAAAATTAGTGGTGTCGCCTTCCATGGTGGAGCTGAGCGCCAAGATAATTTCCTTCACGTCGTCGTTATCCTTGACACGCTGAACCAACGACTCGATCTGCAAGTCGCCAGGCCCCACACCATCCATCGGCGAGATAACGCCTCCCAACACGTGGTACAGGCCATTATACTGCTGGGTGTTCTCTATGGCCATCACGTCCTGCACATTCTCGACGACACAGATGGTAGAAGCATCGCGCCGGGAATCAGAACAGATCGGACAGACATCAGTATCGCTGATATTATGACAAACTCTGCAGTATTTCACTTCACGCCGCATCCTGGAAATGGTATCAGCAAAGAGTTCCACATCCTCACTCTTACGCTTGAGCATAAAAAGTACAAGGCGCAAAGCTGTTTTGCGCCCTATACCTGGCAATTTAGAAAACTCCGCCACTGCCTTTTCCAACAAAGTCGAAGAAAACTGTTGTTGCATCTTAGCAGTTTAGAGATAAATACCAATACCCAGTTTCAAACCTACGGTAGAATAATCTACATGCTTCTTGAAACTCTGATCGTAGTAGACAGCTGGCTCGAGGGTAACCGACTTGCCGAGGAAGAAAGCATAACCTACCTCTACCCCTGGCATGAAATCATTATAACCTCCGGAATGAGCCAACTTTACGCCGCCACCCAGATACAGACCATTCTGCTCGATATAATAACGTGCCTGGGCACCGACAGAGAAATAATCCTTCACGCCTTCAAGACCAGAATGATTATATTCTACCTGCCCCAACAGCATCCAGTCGTCTTCTACGAAGTATCCAGCCTTAGCCTGAATACCGAGATTGAGGTCCTGAGAGCCATTATAACTCAAGTTTAAGCCCGTCATCGACGCACCGATATACTGTTTTCCACTTTCAAACTGAGCATGGGCAGCTGTCGAAACGACAAGTGCCAATGCTGCAATAGCTAATTTTTTCATTCGTATCATATAAATTTACGTATATTGATTAATACTTATATATAAATCTATTGTTTCTTCTGATAACTGCGATACCAACCCAGGAACCATACCAAGGCTATCACCAGAATGATGACACTGCCCGTATAAGCCAGGCTCTCACCCAAAGCCAAAGCTGTTGGCGAAATGAGCAGGAAGGTTGAACATATCACGGTCATAAACAAGGCAGGAACCAGCGTCATTACAAAAGGCTTCTTCTGCTGTACCAGATAAACCGTCAATGTCCAGAGAGTGAACACAGAAAGCGTCTGGTTAGCCCAGCCGAAATACTGCCAGATGATATTGAAACCATCAGGATTCTCCATCTGCCAAACCAGAATGCCCACCGTAAGAGCAAACAACGGAACGCAGATATAAAGACGCTTGCGCATAGAGCGCTGCTCCAAACCGATAAACTCGGCGATAATCAGACGGGCACTTCTCAAAGCCGTATCGCCACTGGTAATAGGCGCTGCAACAACACCCAGCAGAGCCAGGATTCCACCAGCTACACCCAACCAGCTGGAACATACTATCTTCACAACGGTAGGCGCATCGAAGTTCTGGATAAGCGACTTGCCGCCATCAAACTGAGCGATAAACTGCTGAGCCGCCTCCGGACTAACACATTCACGCCATCCACCATAGTAGAAGAAATACATGGAAACCGTAGCCCATATCAAGGCAACAACACCTTCTGTAATCATGGCTCCATAGAAAATAGGGCGTCCCATCTTCTCATTCTTCATGCATCGGGCCATGAGCGGACTCTGCGTAGCATGGAAACCACTGATGGCACCACAGGCTATCGTGATAAAGAGGCAAGGGAAAATCGGACTCTTCTGTACAAAAGACTCCGTTCCCAACCAAGCCGGATTCTCATTGAGATTGCAACTCTGCAAATTGCTCCAGAGTTCAGGCAATGAAGGCCACTTCACAAAGAGACCTATCATCAGAGCACCCGCCATAAAGAGAAGCGAGAAGGCAAAGAGCGGATAAACCTTACCGATAATCTTATCGATAGGCAGTAATGTAGCAATGACGTAATAAACGAAAATCACCACAATCCAAAACATCTGGCTGCCCCAGAATGCATCCGTATTACAAATGCCACTCATAATGATAGCCGGACTGTATACAAACACAGCTCCCACCATCATCAGCAAAAGTACCGAAAAGACCAACATCACTTTCTTGGTGCGTCCACCCAAATACTTACCTACCAATTCCGGCAAACCAGCTCCACCGTTACGGATACTGAGCATACCGCTCATGTAATCATGCATGGCTCCTGCGAAGATACACCCGAAGATAATCCACAGATAAGCCACCGGTCCGTACCAGGCACCCATAATGGCACCGAAGATAGGACCCGTTCCTGCAATGTTGAGGAACTGAATCATGAAGATCTTCCAACTAGGCAGTACCATAAAGTCGACCCCATCGGCTTTGGTCACTGCAGGCGTAGGGCGGTCATCAGGACCGAACACATGCGCCACAAACTTTCCATAAAGAAGGTAACCCAATACAAGGGCGACCAAACTAATAACGAAACTGACCATTTTTCTTTTATTGCTTAAAATTTTCTCTCTTTTCGGTGCAAAATGCACTTTATTTTAATATTTCAACCGCAAAAGTAATATTTTTATTTGAAATAAAAAAAAATATTGGTATCTTTGTTGCCAAATTGTAAGATTATGAAGAGATTTAAGATATTTTTTATCGTTTTATGCTCTGTTTTGGCCGCTAAAGCCCAGAGTATTGTGTTCAACAACCAAGTACCCAAACATGAAGTAAGAGCTGTATGGCTGACAACCATAGGAGGTATCGACTGGCCACACTCTTATGCCCAGTCTTCTTATTCTGCCGAAAAGCAGAAAAAGGAACTGACGGATATACTGGACCGGTTACAGCAGGCTAAAATCAACACCGTACTGATACAGACCCGCGTAAGAGGTACCATGATTTATCCGTCGGCATACGAACCTTGGGATGGATGTCTGTCAGGATTTCCGGGCAGAAGTCCGGGCTATGATGCCCTGCAGTTTGCCATCGACGAATGCCATAAGCGCGGTATGGAACTGCATGCCTGGGTGGTAACCATCCCTGTAGGAAAATGGAACGCACTCGGCTGCAAAACCCTCCGACAGAAGATGCCGAAACTCATCAAGAAGATTGGAGCCGACGGATACATGGATCCGGAAAACAGTCGGACAGGCGATTATCTGGCAAACATCTGCAGGGAAATTACACATAAATATAATGTAGACGGTATTCACCTCGACTACATCCGTTACCCTGAAACCTGGAACATCAAAGTGAGCCGGGAACAGGGACGCCGGTATATCACCAACATCGTAAGAAAGATTCACGATGCAGTGAAGGCTGAAAAACCTTGGGTAAAAATGAGCTGCTCACCTGTAGGAAAGTATGATGACCTGAGCAGATACCGGAGCTTTGGCTGGAATGCATACACGAAGGTCTGCCAGGATGCACAGGGCTGGCTCAAGAGCGGTCTGATGGACGAGCTCTTCCCTATGATGTATTTCAAGAACGAACACTTCTATCCGTTTGCCATCGACTGGCAGGAACAGAGCCATGGCAAGATTGTGGTTCCAGGACTGGGCATCTACTTTCTCGATCCGAAAGAAGGAAAGTGGAACATCAATGACGTGACGGCAGAAATGTATCACATCCGAAACCTCGGAATGGGATATGCATTCTTCAGAAACAAGTTCCTCCTGGACAACAAACAGGGTATTCTCGACTTTACCCAACGTTTCAATCCATACCCTTCATTGGTTCCGCCGATGACTTGGGCAAGCAAGAACCAACCGGAACAGCCACAGCAATTATCGGTAATCACCACCGATAACAAGGTATCAGTTTCCTGGAGCAATCCTTCAAACTATACAGATGGCACTAAAATCGCAACCCCTTATATATATAATAATGTATACGCGAGCAAGAAATATCCGGTTGACATCACCGATGCACGCAACCTGGTTGCCGCACGAATCATAGGAAATTCGTTCAAAATAGAAAATCCTGATGCAAAACATCTGTTTGTTGCCGTAACTTCAATGGACGGATATGGCATCGAAAGCCAGCCTACCCAAGAAAAAGAAGAAGAAAATCCACTTTTTGCAAAAAACACAGGAGCTGCGAAATTACTCGAATGTGACGGAAAAAAGGTATATCTTGCAGAAACTACAAAAAATCTCGTTTTTGACGTTCTGATGGTCGAAACCCTGCAGGGATGCGACATTCTGTACCTTCAGACAAAGGATAACACACTAGATGTTAGAAACTTAAAGGAGGGTACTTACCGCGTGGTAAGCATCAACAAGAAGGGGTACAAGCATACGTTAGGAACCTTCGAGATGAAGAAAAAATGATTTTTTTCGAAAAAAGTTGCGAAAAAATTTGGTGGAATCAAAAAATAGTAGTACCTTTGCACTCGCAATTCAGAAATGAGGCTTTTAAATGTTGCACCCTTAGCTCAGTTGGTAGAGCAACTGACTCTTAATCAGTGGGTCTAGGGTTCGAATCCCTAAGGGTGTACAAAAAAGAGCATTTCTTTATAGAAATGCTCTTTTTTGTTTTGTATTTCTCCCTACCATTTAATATCACCTTTAAATATCACTTTATATCTCTTTAAATATCACTATAAAAAAAGTTGCAGCCATCCAAAGTTTACACCCAGACAACCGCAACCAATTTACCAATCAAAAATATCTAAAATCTTATCCCGCCATCATTACACAACTCTACTATCAACAGAAGAGCCAGTAAAGAACTGCCAGCACGGCTATCATAACAACAGCTACCATTGCTTTAATCATGCAGGTAGCCACCTTCTTTAAGACAAACAGTCCTACAACAAGGACTACCAATGCCAGCGCATAATATCCAAAATCATTCATATCACATTATTATATAGTATAAACTACCAATCTGTATTCATCACCCAATTAACGATCATTCTTTAATGCCCTGCGGAATTCAGCCGGTATCGGAGTTTCAAATTCCATAGGCTGATGCGTTACGGGATGATAGAAACACAGCACATAGGCATGCAGGCACAAGCGCTGGCATGGATCATCACCATTACCATACTTGATGTCACCACACACCGGATGCCCCATATCGGCCGTATGAACACGAATCTGATTCTTACGGCCCGTTTCGAGTTTGAACTCCACCAGAGAATGAGCCGTTGTACGCTCTAATGTATGGAAATGGGTAACAGCATACTTGCCGCCATTATCCGTATCACTACTGTAAGTAATATAAGCCTTGTTATCTTTCAGCCAGTTGGCAACGGTACCTTCATCTTCTTCCATCTCTCCGGAAACCAGAGCCACATATCTGCGGTCGTACACATTATGATGCCAATCATCCTCCAAAGCCAACTCCGTCTGCTTATCCTTGGCATAAATCATCAAGCCCGAAGTATCACGGTCAAGTCGGTGTACTACATGCGCCTGGCAATTCTGGCGAGTCTTATGAAAATAATCATCAAGTACCGTTTTCACATTCAGAGTAGAATGACCGGCTGCCATACTCAAGATACCAATGTTTTTCTCGACAACAATCAGATATCTGTCTTCATAAACAATCTTAAGGTATCTGCTTTTAAATACCTCCTGATTCTTCTTTGTCTTGCTCACACTCACCTTCATACCCGGCTTCAGGGCATAATCAAACTGGGTAATGGTTTTGCCATTTACCTTGATTCCCCTACCCTGCAGAGTCTGCTTCACCTTAGTCTTGCTAGGTCCCTTCACATTCTCCATCAGCCATTCCAGCAACGGAGCAGGCTTTTCTACCTTGTAATGCTCATATTCATTTGGGTTTCCGTAGCCATAAGCATTATTGGTATGCTTATTAAAATTTCCTTTTCTATTTTGTTGTCTCATATTGTTATCGATATCATTTTCTTAACATGAAAAACACAGAATCAATGCTGCATTTTCTCCGTTTCAGCCTACAAAAGTAAGACTTTTCTGCAAAATAACAAAAAGCCACCATGTTTTTAACTAAAAATTAGTAACTTTTGCCAATAAATCATTGTGTTTCAAATATTTTTTTGTAATTTTGCAGCTGAATTAAAGATATAATCAGAATAAAAGATATTTAGGAACAAATAATGATTACAGTAACAAATCTTGCAATCCAATTCGGAAAGAGAGTGCTTTACAAGGATGTAAACCTCAAGTTCACTCATGGTAATATTTATGGTATCATCGGTGCTAACGGTGCCGGAAAATCTACTTTCCTCCGCGCTATCAGCGGTGACCTTGAACCAAACAAGGGTACAGTAGAAATGGGACCAGGCGAGCGACTTTCTGTCTTGGAACAGGACCACTTCAAATATGACGATTTCCGCGTGATGGATACCGTTCTGATGGGTCATCAGCCATTATGGGAAAACATGAAGGAGCGCGAGCGCCTCTATGCGAAACCAGAGATGACAGAAGAAGATGGTAACCTCGCTGCTGAGCTGGAGCTCAAGTTTGCAGAAATGAATGGTTGGGAGGCAGAAAGCAATGCCGCACAACTTCTGCAGAACCTCGGCGTAAAGGAAGACAGACACGACAAACTCGTTGGAGAACTTTCAAATACAGAGAAGGTGCGTGTCATGTTGGCTAAGGCACTCTTCGGCAACCCAGACAACCTCCTTCTCGATGAGCCTACCAACGACCTCGACCTCGACACAGTTGAGTGGTTGGAAGACTATCTCAGCAACATTGAACAGACCGTACTCGTAGTATCTCACGACCGTCACTTCCTCGATGCAGTAAGTACCCAGACCGTAGATATCGACTTCGGTAAGATTACGATGTTTGCAGGTAACTACTCTTTCTGGTACGAGAGTTCTCAGTTGGCTCTCCGCCAGGCTCAGAACCAGAAGATGAAGGCTGAAGAGAAGAAGAAGCAGTTGGAAGAATTCATCCGCCGATTCTCAGCTAACGTTGCCAAGAGTAAGCAGACTACATCCCGCAAGAAGATGCTGGAGAAGCTGAACGTTGAAGAAATCCGTCCATCAAGCCGTAAATACCCAGGCATCATCTTCCAGATGGACCGTGAGCCAGGTAACCAGATTCTGGAGGTAGAGGGACTGAAAGCATGCGACGAAGACGGAACAGTGCTCTTCGACAATGTAAACTTCAACATAGAAAAGGGCGAGAAGGTAGTATTCCTTTCTCATAATCCTAAGGCGATGACCGCACTCTTCGAAATCATCAACGGCAACCGAAAGGCTGACGCAGGTGACTACAAGTGGGGTGTTACTATCACAACAGCTTATCTCCCACTCGATAATACAGAATTCTTCCAGAGCGACAAGAACCTGGTAGACTGGTTGAGCCAGTATGGTCCAGGTAACGAAGTTGCCATGAAGGGCTACCTCGGAAGAATGCTCTTCAGCGGCGAAGAAGTACTGAAGAAGGTAAATGTCCTCTCCGGAGGTGAGAAGATGAGATGTATGATTGCACGCATGCAGTTGCAGAACGCCAACTGCCTGATTCTTGATACACCAACCAACCACTTGGACCTGGAGAGTATTCAGGCATTCAACAACAACCTGGTAGGTTTCAAGGGCAATATCCTCTTCTCTAGCCACGACCACGAATTCATCAACACCGTGGCAAACCGCATCATCGAGCTCACTCCATCAGGCACCATCGACAAGCTCATGTCTTACGACGAGTATATCTACGATGAGGCCATCAAGGAGCAGAAGGCAAAGATGTATGGCGTGCAGCAGTAACCTGAATACACATATTTATATATAGAGAAAAGAAAGTGTTAGAATTCATAAGTTAGAACTTTTTACAGGCAAACTTTGGCTGTATCTTGGATTTTTGCTAACTTTGCACTCTATTTTTAAATTTTTGAAGAAATGAACAAGACACAGATTGTATCAGCACTGGCTGAGAAGGCTGGCATTTCCAAGGTGGATGCAGCTAATTATATAAACACCATCTTTGGTGTGATTGCAGATAACATTGTAGAGGGAGATGGCTTGGTGGCTATTCCTGACTTTGGACGTTTTTCCATTAAGCACGTGACAGAGCGTCAAGGTGTGAACCCATCTACAGGTGAGAAGATAACCATTGAGGCACGTGACAAGGTTGTGTTCAAGGCATCTGATTCACTTTGCTATTACTCACGCAAGCATTGTAAGTAGTAATAGGGAGAGTTGTCTTCTTTTAATAGAATGTACTTTTTTCTTGCTATGCAGATAGAATGCACACCTTTTTTGTAATTTTGCGTTAGATATTTGAGGATTTTTGGTCTTCGTATGGATATTTTTTGTACCTTTGGTGCAGAAATTGGGCTATTGGAGTCCGTAAACTTTAGTTGATATGGCATATGGAACAAGATATTTGTCCTGAGTGTGGTAGCATCGATCTTCTTTTTTATGAGGATGGGAGCGTGGAATGTTTGAGCTGTGGGTTTATATATCATCCATAGTTCTTGGATTATGTGTAACTTTTAAATGGTGTGAAAATGATGGTTAGATGCTTGAAAGATTAGAATTAGGCAAGTGGGGAGTTACTGATAGCTTCCCCTTGCTTTTTGAGAAGTAAAATCTAAATATTAGAGATTATGAAACATGTAATATGCAAACTGTTAAAAATAAAATTGGGTTTGAAGGATGAAGAAATTATTGATATTCTTGGGAGTGGCGTTATGTCTTAGCAGTTGCACCAAGAAGGTGGCTTATCAAATGGTGAAGCCATTGCCTGCTGCTTATGCAGTAAATAAGTTGCAGGATGCTACCGTTCCTGTCTCATTTTCTTCCAAGGACATTTCTTGGGAAAACGGTAAGTTGAGTATGGAAGTCTTTTCCGAGGACTTATATGATGCAGTGGCGGTTAGTCAGTTAAAGAAAGGGGATACCGTTGTTTATGAGGGTAAGCCTATTGTGGTGAAGGACATTGACAGGAAAGATAAGTATGCTACCGTTAATGGTGGCATTGAGGAAGGAGGAGCTGATCTTACTGCCAATGAAGGCGGCACTTATAGAGGCTCCCAGATGGATGGTCATTCCACTTATACCAGTTTGGGGAAGGTTACTCTTCCTTTAGCCAAGGATT
>OQVQ01000636.1_pt1 | contig 15939 bp, 15 predicted proteins | sample 1691491 | NCBI WGS metagenome assembly OQVQ01 (sample SAMN03418252, study PRJEB22391) | human gut metagenome | biome: human-gut; feature: organic feature; material: feces | host: Homo sapiens | place: Tanzania | collected 2013-01
AAATCTACCATCTATGCCAAATCTACCATCTATGCCAAATCTACCATCTATGCCAAATCTACCATCTATGCCACGACCCACAACCAGAAACTATGAATAAGATTATACAGTTGATAAGGACATGGAAACTGCCAGTGTCCATGGTGATAGGAGTATTGCTCTATTACGTATTTGATGCGGCAATACCTGATGATGATGTGAGAAACGCCTTCTATTATGTCGTCTCACATTACTTTCAGCCTGCCCTCATCTTCTCCATGCTCATGCTCTCATTCCTCAAAGTGGAGCCTCGCGATCTCAAACCGCATCGCTGGCACGGCGTGCTTCTCTTCACGCAGGGCGCATTCTTCGTCCTTTTCTCATTGCTTGCTATTGGGATAGGAATGCTTAGCTCGTTGCCTTTATTGGGCGTGAACGATGGTAAGATACTCTGTGAGGGCGCAATGCTCTGCTTTATATGCCCCACAGCAACGGCTTCAGCTGTCATAGTGCATAAGCTGGGAGGCTCTCTCAGTGGCGTTGTGACCTATCTGGTGCTCTGTAATCTCATGGTTTCATTGCTCGCCCCAGGCTTTCTTACGCTCGTAGAACCACATGTCGGACTGGATTTCTACACCGAATTTTTCATGATTATGGGTAAGGTGTTCCCCCTCTTGCTTTGCCCTTTGTTTGTTGCGCTTGTGATAAGGCATTATTCCCCCCTACTGAAAGATAAACTTCTTGCCATCCCAGACCTCGCTTTCTATTTATGGCTCGTGGCCCTTGCCCTCGCTATCACCGTGACTGTGCGCACGATTGTGGAGTGTAAGACTCCTGTCAGTCTGCTCCTTGCCCTTGCTTTGGTGAGTGCCATATGCTGCGTGACGCAGTTCTGGCTCGGAAGAAAGATAGGCAGACGATGGCCACAGCCAACCGTCAAGTCGGCAGAAACATCCACTTCACAGTCTCCTTCTGCCCCTTACATAGATGAGCAAGAGCGTAGCGCCATCACTGCAGGACAGGCTTTCGGACAGAAAAACACAGTATTCATCATCTGGATGGGTCTCGTCTTCCTCAATCCCATCACCTCCGTAGTGGGAGGTTTCTACAGCATCTGGCATAATATCATCAATTCTTGGCAGTTGTATAAGAAGGAAAAGGCGCGGACTTAGGTGTGATTGGTTGTTTAGTTGTTTGATGATTGTGTTGTCAGGTGGTCTGTCTGGAAGACAGTACCGAGCGTAGCGAGAGTAACCCGGGACGAAGTCTCGGGATTACAAACAGGAAAAAAGCGACTGTCTGGAAGACAGTACCAAAACTCATAGCTTTCACCCTGCAATATCATAGTTATTACCTCCTAATATCATAGTTATTACCTCCTAATATCATAGCTTTTACCCTGCAATATCATAGCTTTTACCTCCTAATATCTATGCTATTGCCTCGCTTTTGTTTTCCTTTTGCGACAGAAAAATCATAACTACTTATTACTCTGGCACTTACATTTTTACGCTATAATTCACGTATCTGAAAGCATTTTGCAGTTTCTTGAATAGCAATCCAGCCATTCCCCTTTTCAGGACTCAGAGCATGGACTATATTAACAAAAACTTTATGACTTCTACGACTCATTCTACTTATCTTAAAGGCGTGAAAATATAATGCATATAATAGGGAATAGCTCTACTTTTCGCAACTATTGTATCTCTATAGTTCAATGTCCGAAAGACAATACTGAATAAAGCGAGAGTAACCCGTGACAGAGTCTCTGATAGCAATATACAAAAAGAAAAACTGTCTGGAAAACAGCACCTTGCAGAAATCATTATATCACTTATTGATACTACAAGGTACTGTCTTCCAGACAGATGATAGATAATAACTTCTTTTGTCCCGAGACTACGTCCCGGGTTACTCTCGCTTCGCTCGGTAAAGGCTTCCAGCCTTATTCCATTGGGATATAGCAATTTAGATAAGATTTTTAAAGGAAGCGAAAATGACTAAAGCCCAAAAGAAAGGAAGACAACTACTTACTGAGATTTGACAAAATCCAGTCGCAGTGCGCCTTTTCGGTGGCTTCGCTGGTCCAGTGCTCATTGATAGGAGTGATGAGAGAGGACTTAGGACACTTGAGGACATTCCATACAGCATAGCTGGTGGTAGGCGGACAAGTATTGTCATTATATCCCCATGTCATGCGCACAGGGCACTTGATGTGGCGTGCGAAATTGACCACGTCGTAATATTGCAGGGTCTTCTCTGCGGTATCATTGAGCACTCCGATGCGGTGCATGTGTGGATAACCGCCCGTTCTGCCCTTTTCACGGTAAGCCGCCATGTCTGCAAGGGCAGGATGGTTGGCACAGCAGAGCGTTACGCGACTGTCAAGGGCAGCCAAGACAAGACTTAAAGCGCCGCCCTGACTGCCTCCCTGCACGGCAACATTCTTGCCATCCCACTCAGGAAGGGAGGTGAGGAAATCGACAGCACGCACCAATCCGAGATAGACGTGCTTCATATAATAATTATCGCGAGAGTCGAGTCCTTGACACAAATAGCCATTGACACCTGTATTAAGGGCTGTACTGATTTCCTTAAACTGCTTCTCTGTCATTCTTGGGTCGAGACCATGTATCTCTGTCTCGAAGCGTATGCAACCATTGTCTGCGTAATAACGATGGCGAAGCGGTTCTTTGATGGTCTTTACGCCAGCTCCAGGAGGGCATATTACGATAGAGCAAGAGCCTTTCTTGTGGGCTTTAGGAATGAAGAGATAACCATAGATGCACTGTCTCTGCTTGTTTACTTCCAGGCGAACGAGATAAGCATCAGCCTTGTCAGTGTCATATTCATGCGCAGGATTGATAGTATAGCGGAGCGGAAGCGACTTCAAAGCATCCATTTCTTTCTGCCAAAAGGCGGTGAAATCAGCCGGTTCCTTGGTGTAAGGCATGATTTTATCCACAGAGAAACCCACTTTCACGTGGTGTGAAGTGGTTGCGCCATTGATTTTAGCAGTCAGTTTGAGGTCAAGAAATCCAGGCTCACGGCGTGTTCCCATTTTCACCACTACCCTACCATTCTTCAATGTAGCCTTGCCACTGCTCTCAGGCTCCAGCATATCGCGGCTGATGGTGTAAGAAATCTCGGCATTCTGTGGCACACCATATTTATATAGTTGCACCTCCACAGACGCTTTCTCACCAGTCTTGTAGAGCCAATCGGCATGATCAGGCGTTGTAACCCATAAGAAATCACTGCGATAAGGATAATTTTCAGCGCACGCTGTGCTGACAGTCATCATCAATAGGACGACTGCCAAGAATAGTTTTCTAAATGATGTTTGCATAAAAGTGTTAGTTAGTTGTTAGATAATATGGTAAACGTATTACTTCTTTACAAAAAATATCAATAAATAAAAATAAAGAATAAACATGAAAATATATTTTTCTTTGTTTTTATCTATTGATATTTTATTTATTCAGCATCTTACATTACTCCAATCCAGCGGAGTATGTCATTGATATTAGCCATCACCATGAGCAGAAGAAGGAAGCCCATGCCGATATTTTGTGAAATCTGCAGGAACTTAAGGCTTGGCTGGCGACGTGTCACCACCTCATAAAGGAGGAAGAGAATGTGGCCTCCATCAAGTCCAGGGATAGGAATGATGTTCATGAAGGCAAGGATAATGCTGAGGAAAGCTGTCATCTTCCAGAAGATAATCCAGTCCCATACAGGCGGGAACATACTGCCGATGGCTCCGAAACCGCCGAGGCTCTTGGCACCTTCCTTGCTTGCCACATACTTGAGGTCGCTCACATAGCCACCGAGCACGCCGATGCCGTAACTGCATCCAGCACTGATACTTGGCAGGATGTCATAATCCACGTGGTGTGGCTTGTAGTAATTGGCTATAGTAGTCATGCCTACACCGAGCAATGCACGGCCGTCATCATATCCGAAGGTCACCTTTGCCGTGTCCAATGTTTCGGTGCCAGCCTTCTTCCAGATGATAGTGCGGGTGAGAAAAGCAGTGCTATCCTTAGTATTCTTTGCATCAGCGAGGGCATCCACCATACGTCCTGTCTCGTAAGTGAAAGCATTCCATGAGTCAATATCTGTGTTGCCGAGCTTCACTATGACGTCGCCCTTGGCTATAGAAGTCTGCGCTGCTGGGGTTCCAGCAATGACAGTATCTACTTCTGCAGGCACGAATGGACGGCAGAATACAGGCTCAGTCTTGAGCATATCGAGCAGATTGAGGTCGCCAGGCATAGCTATAGCCACCTCTTTGCCATCACGCTTCACGGTCACCTCTGTGGCTTTGGATATATCACGCATGAGGTCTGCACTGAAATCCTTGAATTCTCCACGGTCGGAAGACATCAGAATGTCGCCATCCTTGAAGCCGAGAGCCTTGGCATCGTCATTGAATTTCATGCCCATAGTCATATCCTGAACGGCATAATAATCATCTCCGTGGAAATAGAATATGGCAGAATAGATGACGAGAGCGAGGACGAAATTGACCATTACGCCACCTGCCATAATGAGAAGGCGCTGGTAAGCCTTCTTACTGCGAAACTCCCACGGCTGTGCTGGAGCGGAAAGTTTCTCCGCTGTCTGCGTTTCGTCTATCATACCATCTATCTGACAGTATCCTCCTATTGGGAGCCAACCTATACCATACTCGGTACCTACTTTGTCATTATACTTCTTATTGCCTACATTCTTGGTGATGACGCGGTCCTTCTTGCCCATAGCAGTGTAGTACCAGTTTTTCACCTGCTGGAAGAAGTTTATGCCTTCATCGTCACGCTCCGTGATAGGCTCTTTGCCAATAAGACGACGAAACCAGTTGTCATAACTGCTCCAGAGGTGGAACTTCCAGTTTGCGAAGATATAAAAGCGCGATACTCTCGTCTTGAAAAGTTTCGCAAATGTAAAGTGTCCGCCTTCATGAAGGAAGACAAGCAGCGTTATCGCGAGGATAAACTGCGCTGTTCTTATTAAAAAAACTTCCATACTTTAAAAAGGGAATAGGGAATAGGGAATAGGAAATAGGAGATTACCATTTGTGAGCTTGAGGTTTTCCGGTCGGTCTCCCACCTTATCCTTTACCTTAATAAACTAATATCTATTCTATATTTCTCTACAGTCCTTTGGCTGTTTTTACTAATTTTGTTAATATTTTTATTATCTGTATTAAGTCATTCATTAACGAATTATATTCTATCTGCGAAAGAGACTGTTCTTCAAGCAACAGAGTGAGCCAGAATTTCGTCTCGTTTGCTTCCTTCAGAGCAATGGTATGCTTGGTAATATAATCAGGAGTACTCTGCGAATAATAACCTTCCGCACAGTTTGCACCTACACTTGTACCGCAACGAGCCACTTGATTCAATATATTCTGCGAAGCTCTACGAGTATGCAATACATGAACCATCTTGGTAATTCTACAACCAAAGGCAAGGCTTTTGTCATCTATCAGACGCTTTTTCATACGACTAAGATTTAGAAACAAATATGTGTAATCTCCTATTTCCCATTACCTATTCCCTATTACCTATAGAGAGAGGAACTCGGAAGCAATGCGACGAGCCTCAAGATTGGAAGCGAGATAGTCGTCGAGTGTAGGCTTTTGGATTACAGAAGCCTTGTCAAGTGTCTTGGCTATGATGTCACCCATATCGAGGAAACCACATTTGCCCTGTCGGAAAGCGAGATTGACCACCTCATTGGCGGCGTTGACCACACAGGCAGCGTTGCCGCCTCGGCGTATGGCTTCATAGGCAAGGGCGAGACATTGGAACTTCTCAAGGTCGGGCTCAAAGAACTCCAACGGGGTCTTGAACAAGTCAAGACGCTCACCACTCATGGGAAGACGCTCCGGGAAAGTGAAAGCATACTGGATAGGAAGGCGCATATCAGGCACTCCAAGCTGCGCTTTCACCGCTCCGTCACGATACTGCACCGCACTGTGGACAATGCTCTGAGGATGCACCAGCACCTGTATCCGGTCGGCATCCACACCGAAGAGCCATTTTGCCTCAATGACTTCAAAGCCTTTATTCATCATAGAAGCAGAGTCGATGGTGATCTTTGCGCCCATATCCCATGTAGGATGCTTGAGTGCATCCGCTGCCGTGACACTCTTCATCTGCTCCAACGAGAACTGGCGGAAAGGACCTCCAGAGGCTGTAAGCAGGATTTTCTCTATCTCATTGCCATGGTCTCCGACGAGAGACTGGAAGATAGCAGAATGCTCTGAGTCAACAGGCAGGATGGGAGCATGATACTGCTCGGCAAGTCCCATGACGAGTTCGCCTGCCACCACGAGCGTCTCCTTATTGGCAAGGCATATCTTCTTACGCGCCTTAATGGCATGGATGGTAGGCTCAAGCCCTGCAAATCCCACCATTGCTGTCAGCACCATGTCAATAGGACCAGCCTCAACGATGTCACACAGCGCCTTGGCTCCGGCATATACCTTTATGTCGGGACAGTCACTGAGAAGGGAAACAAGGGTGTCATATTTGCTTTCATTGGCTATGACGACAGCCGCCGGACGGAATTTGCGTGCCTGCTCGGCAAGCAGTTCCACTTTATTGTTCGCCGTAAGGCAATAAGCTTCAAAGCGTTCACTATGCTCTTCTATCACTTGAAGAGCCTGGGTACCGATAGAACCAGTACTTCCAAGAATACATATCTGCTGTTTCATCTTGTCATTATGGATTATATGATGCACCAAAAGACATCACACAGAGGCTTAGAAATCGAGGAGTCCCTCAGGGAGGTTCATCCTTATAATACGATTATCAAGGTCTATCTCCACCACCATATCATCTGTAGCAGGGATAAGAGTACCGTCCTCAAGTTCGAAAAGCGTATTGACCGTAGTGTCATCAATATGCGCAATGCGTCCCACCTCTTTATCATTACCGTCATTGACGATGGCAAAACCCACTATCTGCGCCTTTGACAATGGAGCATCAGCACCATCTTCTGCCAGCGAACGGGGGAAGAACACCTCCGTGCCTGTAAGTTCACGGGCACGTTCCTGGGTGTCGATATTAAGGAATTTGATGAGAGCCACTTCGTCACTCTTGAATCTATATTCCTCCAAAAAGAAAGGAACGAGTATTCCATCGAGCGAGAGCACGAGGTAATCAGCATCCACGCGGTCGAAGACATCATCGTCAATCTGGACGGACAGTTCGCCTTTCACGCCGTGCGTCTTGCCTATTACACCTATTTTATATACATCTTCTTGTCTGATCATACGCGGGTAATCTTTGCACCAAGTGCATTCAGGCGGGCTTCAATATTCTCATAGCCCCGGTCTATCTGCGAAATGTTATTGATCTGGGATGTTCCGTCAGCGCTGAGAGCAGCGATAAGAAGGGCTATTCCGGCACGAATGTCAGGGCTTGACATACGTCCTGAGCGCAGCTGCTTGGAGGAATCAAGTCCCACCACGACAGCGCGGTGAGGGTCACAGAGGATAATCTGCGCTCCCATATCAATGAGTTTATCCACAAAGAAGAGACGACTCTCAAACATCTTCTGATGTATCAGCACTGAACCCTTTGCCTGAGTAGCCACTACGAGCAGCACGCTCAGCAGGTCAGGAGTAAGTCCAGGCCAAGGAGCATCGCTGAGAGTCATTATCGTTCCATCAATGAAAGAATCTATCTGATAATGGTCATGGTGAGGAATAAAGAGGTCATCGCCTATTTCATCAATATGAATGCCGAGACGACGGAAGGCATCTGGTATCACTCCAAGATTCTTGATGGAAGCATCCTTGATGGTAATGCCATTGCCCACCATAGCCGCCATTGCTATAAATGAGCCTACCTCAATCATATCAGGCAGCAGTTTATGCTGAGCGCCATGCAGTTTTTCCACTCCCTCAATGACGAGAAGATTGGATGCAATGCCTGAAATCTTCGCTCCCATAGCATTGAGCATGGTGCAAAGTTGCTGGATATATGGCTCACAAGCCGCATTATATATGGTCGTAGTGCCTTCTGCAAGGACAGCCGCCATGATGATATTTGCCGTGCCAGTCACAGAAGCCTCATCGAGAAGCATATAGCATCCTTTCAAGCTATCAGCGTGAAGCTCATACACATCACGTCCCTCGACGCGTTCATATTTCGCACCGAGCTTATGAAAACCGAGGAAATGAGTGTCGAGACGACGGCGTCCTATCTTGTCACCGCCTGGCTTTGCCACTGTGGCACAACCAAATCTGCCGAGCAATGGACCTATCATCAGCACCGAACCGCGAAGAGCGGCACACTTCATCACAAACCCATCACTGTGGAGATACTCCAGATTGAGATCGGAAGACTGGAAAGAATATTTTCCTACACCAAGCTTTCTGACCTTCACGCCTATATCTACGAGCAACTGAATGAGATTATTGACATCGAGGATATCAGGAATGTTGTCTATCGTAACCTCATCATCAGTGAGCAATGTGGCACATATTACCTCCAGGGCTTCATTCTTTGCGCCCTGTGGAGTAATGGTTCCGCACAGCGGATGACCGCCTTCAATGATAAATGCATCCATGACGATTACTTCTTCTTTTTCTTTTTGTTATTGTTCTGCTGCTGTTGCATTGACCTGACGTCTATCTTGTCGAATTTGAAATTATCGATATCGAGCTGTATCTTGCCGTCAGTGAAGCGTGCAAGGTCATCAGCTACTTTCTCCGCATCGCCATTACCATGACCATACATGAGAAGGCAACGCTTCATCTGATTGGCAGTTCTGGCTACGAGGGTGTCCCTTTTCTCTCCCGGATCCATAGTCTTCAGCTTTTCAAAGATTTGGAAAAGAGACTGGCCATAATGGCGTACATAGACACTTTTCGCAGGATAAGGCACAGGAGATGGCTTCGACGTGAGCTTCTCCTCTGTCGTTATCTCTACAGGATAGTCTATGTCGAGCTGGAAATTGCTCATCAATGCGAGATGATCCCAAAGAGTCTGCATACGGTCTGCATTGTTCTGGGTAGATGGAGTCATGCGTCTCATCGTGGCAATGATGGTCTCTGCGCATTCCTGACGCTCTTCTTTCGTCGGTAATGCTACGCAGTAGTCCACCATTTGCTGGATTTCCCTACCGTATTGGTTGAGACGTATTTTCTCTCGCTGGGTGTTATAATCGAGTCCTTCGATATTCATCTTGGTGATTGGGGGTTGAGGTTCTTCTTTTTTTTCTTTGTTTTCCAGCCGGTAACGCGGCTGGCACAGTGGCGACTAACTGAGGTGCTCATTGCCTGACGCACTATGTTTGCTGGCTGGAGACTCCTTATTTCAGGAGATTCTTCGGCAGTTTCGCAACGTAATCCTTGAGATATGACGGCACGAAATAGGCGACATCCTCAGTCATTCCATTGTTTAAGCGACGCTCTGCCAATGGCATCATGTACTTGGCAATAGGGTTTATGCCTTCGATAAGATGGGCATTAGGATGATTTATCACTTCAATACACTTTGCTGCACCGTTTCCGAAGAAATAGATAGGATGGCGATCAAGCAGCTCCTTATATGTTTCTCCATCCACAATGTCGGCACCTATCTCTCTTACAGGTTTGAGAGCACGATTCCAAATGCCAGCATACACCTCCATACGACGTGCATCAAGCATAGGACAAAGCAACGGTTCGCCGAGACCTTCCACCTCTTCAGGCACCTTTTCACCGAGCAGCACCGGCACACAAAGGAGCTCAAGTGTAGGCACACTGATGAGCTTTGCATCGCGACCATAGCATATTCCCTTTGCCATTGACACTCCGATACGCAGTCCAGTGTATGAACCAGGACCACTACTTACCGCAACAGCGTCAAGGGGAATAAGGCTATTGTCAATGAAACTCAAGGCTTCATCGACGTAAACTCCAAGCTTTTCAGCATGGTTTGGACCAGAGAAATCTTCTTTCTCGTATATTATCGTTCCATCATGGCTTACTGCCACTGAGCATACGTTTGTACTCGTTTCTATGTGTAAAATACAGGACATAATCCACTTTATTTCTAAAATAATGTGCAAATATACTCATTTTCCCTCTATTTTTTGTACTTTTGCAGAAATTTAACGAAAAAACAAGCAAATGATACTATCAATGACCGGTTATGGCAAGGCTGTAGCCACTTTTAATGAGAAAAAGATAAGCGTAGAGATAAAATCGCTAAACAGCAAAGCGCTCGACCTCTCTACACGCGTTGCTCCACTCTATCGCGAGAAAGAGATGGAGATTAGGCAGATGATTCAGCAGAAAGTAATCCGCGGAAAAGTGGATTTCGCCATCTGGATAGAGAAGGATGCCGCAACAGAAGCTGCACCTATCAATGTTGCTCTAATAGAGAATTATTACAACCAGTTGCAGAACGTGGCTAAGAGACTCGGACTTTCATGCCAGGAAGTCAATGGTGGAAACATCGCAAGCGACTGGATGAAGGTGCTGATGCGTATGCCTGATGTCATGTCTCGCCAAGAGATAGAGGAACTGTCTGACGAGGAATGGACGGTAGTAAGACAGGCTATCGACGACGCTCTCTGCGCTCTCGTGGACTTCCGCAAGCAGGAAGGTTCCGCTCTGGAGAAAAAATTCAATGAGAAAATCGACAATATCGAGGCACTCATGCTCAGCATCGAGCCTTACGAGAAAGCTCGTGTGGAGAAGATTCGCGCTCGTATTATCGACGGACTGAAGGCTATTCCAGAGATAGAATACGACAAAAACCGCCTCGAACAGGAACTCATCTATTACATCGAGAAACTCGATATATCTGAAGAAAAACAGCGTCTTGCAAACCATCTCAATTATTTCCGTGAGACAATGGCGGAAGTCGAAGGCGGACAGGGCAAGAAACTGGGATTCATTGCGCAGGAAATGGGACGTGAAATCAATACTACCGGTTCTAAAAGCAATCAGGCTGAGATGCAGAACATTGTGGTAAAGATGAAGGACGAACTGGAACAGATCAAGGAACAGGTGCTGAATGCTTTGTAATCACATAGTGAAAAGTGCCTTTCATTTAGTCCGCATTTTTGCAAAAGCCGAATAAATGATTACTCAAACCACCCTCTTACACATAAGATAACACAATGAACTGCAACAGCATAGCAAAAGAAAACGCTCTCAACAAAGAGACTAAAGGACGCCTTCTCATCTTCTCCGCACCGTCAGGAAGCGGCAAGTCAACGATAGTACAGTGGCTGATGAAGGAACATCCCGAACTGAATATGCACTTCAGCATATCATGTACCACCCGTGCACCACGCGGAACAGAACAGAATGGCGTGGAGTATTTCTTCATCTCTCCTGCTGAATTTAAGGAGAAAATAGCGCAGGATGCCTTCGTAGAGTATGAAGAGGTATATACAGATAAATACTATGGCACGCTGAAATCACAGGTGACAGAGATGACTGAGAATGGTCAGAACGTGGTATTCGATATTGATGTCAAAGGCGGATGCAACATAAAGCGTCAATATGGCAACAAAGCGCTCAGCATTTTCATCCAACCTCCTTCAATCGAAGAGCTGCGCCGACGTCTTGAGGGCCGCGCTACTGACGCACAAGAGGTTATCGAACAGAGACTTAGCAAGGCAAGTTATGAGCTCACTTTCGCTGACAAATTCGACATCGTAATCGTCAATGACGACCTCGAAAAGGCGAAAGCTGACACTCTCAATGCCATAAATGAATTCCTAAACAAGTGAAAATAGGACTTTTTGGCGGATCTTTCAATCCCATCCATAATGCTCATGTCAAACTGGCAAGTACCATTTGCAAGGAAGCTGGACTTGATGAGGTGTGGTTTTTGGTCACGCCTCATAATCCATTGAAGCAACAGGAGGGACTGATGGACGAGAAAGACAGGCTCGCTATGGTGCGTCTCGCACTGGAAAAGGAACCTAATCTCAAGGCTTCCGACTACGAGTTTCATCTCGAAAGGCCCTCCTACACATGGAATACCATACAGCATTTGAGCGAGGACTACCCAGAAAATGAGTTCTATATTATAATAGGTGGAGACAACTGGCAAATCTTCCATCACTGGGCTCACCATGAAGAGATACTCCGCGACTATCACATCATCGTCTATCCACGCAAAGACAGCACGATAGACACTACGTCCCTACCCCATTCTGTCAGCATTGTCAGGATGCCGGAGATGGACATTTCGAGCACGATGATAAGGCAGTTACTGCGCAATGGCAAAGATATCGCCCCGTATGTCTGCCCTAAAGTGGCTCAATATCTACGCAATAACGCCAAGAATAGATAATCATTATTATTTTGATAATGAATGGATGATAACAAATGCCTTTCATTATTGCAGGAATAATTATGGTTACCTACTTATCAAAACAAAATTCTAATCCTTTTACCTACATGAAAGTTATCAATTTCTCCAAGCAGGACACCCTGCTAAACCTTTTCCTCAGCGAGCTTCGCGACAAGGATTATCAGAAGAATTCCCTTCTCTTCCGTAACAACATAAAGCGTATCGGACAGATAATGGCATACGAGATAAGCAAGACATTGAACTATAAGGAAACCACAGTCAGCACTCCTCTCAATGATATTGCCGTGAAATTGCCTACCGATAAGATAGTTCTCGCCACCGTATTCCGCGCTGGTCTGCCTTTACATGAGGGCTTTCTCAGCTATTTTGACAAGGCAGAGAATGCTTTTGTCTCTGCTTACCGTTACTATAGAGACAAGGAAGCCACTAAAGTAGGCATCAAAATCGAGTATATTGCCACTCCTGACCTCTCCGGAAAGACACTCCTCATCGTGGATCCTATGCTCGCTACAGGCGGCAGTATGGAACTGGCTTACGAGGCTTTCCTATCAAAGAGCAAGCCTGCACGCACCATTTTTGCCTCTGTTATCGCATCAAAGAGCGGCGTAGAATTTATGAAGAAGCACTTCCCAAGCGATGATTTCGAGCTCTATTGCGGTGCTATCGACCCTATTCTCAATGAGCAGAAGTACATCGTACCTGGTCTTGGCGATGCTGGAGACCTGGAGTATGGTGGTAAATTATAAATTTTTGTAGTTTAGTTGCACTGCCTTTTGGTCATTTACAGTCAGAAAATACATCCGGTAAAGCAACTAAACCACAAAACAACAAAACAACAAAACAACAAGAAGACAAGATAATGCAGATTGCAAAAGGAATAACAAAGATATTCAGCTGGGCATGGTTTCCAATCAAGAAGAACGCTATGCTCATGCTTTTCATGTACATTCTCGGCATTGCCGTAGCCTTATCCGAGCTTCCTACATGGATAGGAGCCAAGCTTTACGGTAATCTATGGCTGGAATTATTTACTGATCTCTATGCTATCTGCATCTTATTGTGCCTCTTTCCCGATAAGATAAGGCGCTGGTGTCATCTTATTGTCTATGCCATTGCCTACCCTCTTGCCATCATCGACGTCTTCTGCTGGGTGCGATTTGGCTCTTCCATCTCTCCTTCCATGCTCCTTCTGGTAGGAGAAACGACTGACAATGAGGCGACAGAGTTTCTATACACCTATGTCACGCCCGACATTCTGACCACATATTTGGGCTGGATATTACTCATATTGCTCTGCCATATCCTCGTCACCACTTTGCCAAAATGGAGAAAAGTGAAGGCGAAGGTACAGATATTACGCGATAAAATGCCTGTTATTGATGCTAATAAGCGACTCTGGATTCAGGCTTACTTAGGAATGTTGGTGGCATCTCTCTTAGTTATTGGTTGGAATGACACGTATAAAAACAAGAAGTGCATCCACAGATTTTATCAATGCAAGACCGTGGGCGATGTGGAAAAAGATATGAATAAAAGTCCTCATGCTGAGATGTATCAGCCTATTTATCGCCTTATTTCCAGCATATTCTCTAACGAACTCGTTGCAAAACAGCTCGTTACGCTGAAGGAGGAAGCCGAGAAAGTGGAGCGAATGTCGCCTGAAGAATTAGGTATTGACACCTGCCAATTCAAGTCTGACAATATAGTTCTCATCATAGGCGAGAGCTATAATCGTCAGCATTCTCAGTTATATGGCTACAATCTTGAGACTACCCCACGACAAGTGGCATTGGAAAAGTCTGGAAGGCTCATCAAATTCAGCGATGCCACTACGCCATGGAACCTTACGAGCTTTGTCTTCAAGCATCTGATGACGACTTACTGCGTAGGTGATGATGGCGATTGGTGCAACTATCCCCTCTTCTGCCAGTTGCTCCGCAAGGCTGGTTATCAGGTAAATTTCCTCACAAACCAGTTTCTTCCTCATGCAAAAGACGCGATATATGACTTCAGTGGCGGCTTTTTCCTCAATGACGAACTGCTCAGCAAGGTGCAGTTTGACGTAAGAAATGAGAAGACTCACCTATGGGATGAAGACTTATTAAAGGACTATGAGCGCCTTGTAGCATCCGACACGATGAGATATGTGGTGCCAAATGTGAAGCCGAAGGGCAATTTCACCATCTTTCATCTCATCGGACAGCACGTCAATTACCGCGTCCGTTGCCCTAAAAAGAAGATGAAATTCTTCACAAGCAACTATAATCTGCCTGCAAACTCACCGAAAGAGGTGAAGAATATTGCTTATTACGACTGTGCTACATGGTACAATGACTCGGTGATGGGAGCGATAGTGGATAGGTTTAAGGATGAAGAAGCCATCATAATATTCTTCTCCGACCACGGTGAAGAGGTCTATGGACCAGGCTCTGTGCACCATTGCGGACGTTCCCACACTACCAATATCACTGCAAACATCGCAGAAAACGAATACTCCGTACCGATGTGGATATACTGTTCGGAGAAATATGCCAAGAAGCATCCTGACATAGTGAAGGCTATTCGCAAGGCAAAAGACAAGCCTTTCATGACAGATGCCACATCGCATCTGCTTCTCGGACTTACTGGAGTGAAGACAAAATACTATCGTCCACAATTGGATCCGCTCAGTTCTGAGTATAATGCCAAGCGCAAACGACTGATGCAGCATGTGGCTGACTATGATTCCATTGTGAAAAAGAAGAATTAAAAAAATGAAGAATGAAGAATAAAGAATGAAGAATGGAAGTTTGCAATGTGCTCTTGAGTTTGTCATAAAGACATTCTAACATATTTGCATTCCTAATTTCCCAACACTTCTATACTCAACTTTCGCAAACAATAAATAGCCCCTAAGTCCCCACTGCCGTGGGGAAGTGTAAAATATCAATAGAGAAAAATAAGAAAAAAAATAGAAAAAATATATTTGTTTATTTTTATTTATTGATATTTTATTACTGATTAGTTGTACGTTAGCTAATTGTGAAACTTCAGTCTTTTTTTTGTGTGGGGCAGTTTGAAAATTGCGCAATGGTAACATCATAATCTATATCTGTGTGCCATAACAGATTATGGAAGATTGATAATGTCCTTTATCTTAATCGTGGACTTTCAGATATTTAGAAAGACAAAATGCTTGATTTTTGTCAAAAAATATTACAAAAGGAATAAAAAATGATTAAAATACTTGCAGGTAATCTTATTTATTTTTACTTTTGCAGTGTGTTTTTCATAGTATTAGATTTAAGGTTAACAAAGGTTGGGTCACAGCGGTGACCCTTTTTTCATGCCTTTACGTTAAATTTTTATGTCTTTGTCAGATGTTATTTTGTAAGCAAAAAGCTGCATTTGCTTACTTTTTGATAATTAAAAAACATCCTTTTTATCAGTTCTTTTTTTATCGTTGCATATCGATTTGATAGATTCTTCTGTGCTCTTATGATGTCAAATTGCACGTTTTTCTCCCTGTTTTTGTGCTTTTAGATAGTAAACGAGTGCTTTTATTCTGTAATAACTTGCTTTTTGCTTACATCCCCGTTGGTGACACACAAGAGGTCATCTCACTCCTGGACCGAGAGCTGGA
>OQVQ01000637.1_pt1 | contig 15920 bp, 8 predicted proteins | sample 1691491 | NCBI WGS metagenome assembly OQVQ01 (sample SAMN03418252, study PRJEB22391) | human gut metagenome | biome: human-gut; feature: organic feature; material: feces | host: Homo sapiens | place: Tanzania | collected 2013-01
CGGGGGACTACTCTGATGATACTGCCTTTGACTATGTAAACCATGACGGTATCTATGGACGCTTTGTCCTCGAAGAAAAGCATCATGTCAAAACCATCATCATGGTAGAGGCAAGACTTCCGATGCCCGCGATCAGTATTGACGGACTTTCCTATCCGCTGGATGCTGACTTTACCGCTATCGATGAGAAGATCAAAATCACCGCAAATACCGACTATATGGGTAAGATAAAGGAAGCCTATACCTTTGCCTATGGACCAACAAATGCAGAGATAGAGGACGACAGCCTCAATATGCCTCTTTATGGTTCGAGAAATATGTGTGTGGGGTATGGTGAGCCTGTAGTAGATCCGAATGTTCTCACTTATGCCTCCTTTTCTGAGTCTCCAAACATTCCAGCCCCAATCAAGTATATGTTGCTAGGATATGATTCTCCCTATTATAATGGGGATTTTGTGAATCCATTCAAGACCGCATGGGGACAAAACAATTCTTGGCTTTGGGAATGCAGATTTAGTGCATTGAATTTCAGAAAATTGCTCAATGGCAGAAATGCCGTCGTCTATCCTCAGATAACAGTATATTATGGAGATGCAGCATATTCAAATGATGCTGCTACAAATACGAAGGGAAAGACTGTCTATAAATATTCCATATATGATACAGAACATAACAATGATTCAACTTATTATGAAACCCTGAGCTATCATGGAAATACCTTGGCTTGCTTTGAATTGCCATACAAACGAAATCGTCTTACAGAAAAAGTAGAGTATAAATGTGAGAACGGTCAGTTTCTGAAAACAGAGATGGAACAATACGGATATTCTGACTATGCGGAAAGTGTAACTAGCTACATTGATAACAATCGCTTTACAAAAGTAGAAGGAGGCTATCCTGAACAGGCTTTTGTTGGAGATTTTTATTACCCAAAGGTTGACATATATGGCAACTCTCTTTTACACGAGAAAAAGCAGACGAAATACGAAGGGAGTTATTCATGGGGCAAGTCTTTTGTATATAATTATGATAGCTACAATCAAATTGTGGAGCAACCTGACGGAGACTTCTCTAAACGTAGAATAAAGACGGAATATGTAACGAGCGACTCGACACTGATGAGCAAGAAGATGGTGGAGAAGCATTTGCTGTCAGCACCCACTTCGTCATACACATATATGCAATACTCTGGGCTCAATGGCTTGAAGACAGAATATGATGAGTATGACATAGGTAATAAGAAGGCATTCTTGCCATCCAAGTTATATGACATATCTTTCTATGGGCAACCCGTATATGAAGAAAAGTATCAGATACTGAATTATACTTCAAACGCTCATCCTATAGAAATCGTTGATGCAGGGGGCATACATACCATCTATCTGTGGAGCTATGCCGATAGATATCTCATTGCGGAAATCAAGAATGCCAATTACGAACAAGCCAATAATGCTGTGCGTGAAGCTTTTGGCGTGGACATAGTCGCCTTGTCTCAAAACAAGACCGTCAATGTTAGTGCATTGGCAAGACTGCGAGCATCCCAGTATTTGCAAAATGCCATGGTCTCTACATGGACTTACCAGCCATCGGTAGGAATCAAGTCAGAGACCAGTCCAAATGGCAACTCAACCTTTTATAGTTATGATGGCTTGGGACGACTGACGGAAATCTACAGGTATAAGAATAACTCCTTCAATGAGAATGACAAGGAGGTGTTGGAACAGCATAGTTATTATAGAAGTAATAAATAAAGCATTTATGAGAACATATAGCATCTTTATTGCCCTAGCTTTGGCGGCATTACAAGCGCAGGCACAGACAAAGGGAAAATATAGTTTCAACAAGTCACGCATCTATCAGACTGCCACAACTTGGATAGACCATGTGGAATACGACAATGGTCTTGGAGACGTATGCCAAAAGATAGACGTGGGTGCAAGTCCAAAGAAAGAGGATTTAGTGATATTGACGGAATACGATGAGTATCGTAGGGTAAGTAAGCAATGGCTTCCTGCAGTTATGCAAACAAATGGAGAGTATACGCCAAAGCCTGCTGATATTTATAAGTCTTCTCAGACCTCCAACAATGATGATGCTTACTCGTATACCGCATATACTTATGAGCAATCACCCAAGGATAATGTCTTGTCGGAACAGGGGCCTGGCGAAGCTTGGACAACTGCGCACAAACAGAAAAGTTACAAATACCAGAATGCGCTCAGTTATGATGACAGCAATGACTGCTATTCTATTGGAGACTATGAGGGCTATCTGGTTAAAAATGCCAAGCCTAGAATTGACCTTATATATAAGGAAAAAATCGATGAAGATGGACAGATATTTAGGGATTATTATGATCATGATGGCTTGAAAGTCTTAACTAGAAAGATAGTGGATGGCAAGAAACTTTCAACTTATTATGTTTATGACGTAAATGATGATCTCCTTTGTGTCATTCCACCCAAATTGGTGTCAAGTTTAAAACTTGGTAAGGATAATTGTCCTATTGATGAAAAAACTGATGCTTTCAAGGCCTTTGCATATCGTTACAAGTATGATAATAAGAGAAGATGCATTTATAAGAAGTTGCCAGGCTGTGAACCTATATATTACATCTACAATAAGATGGGCAACTGTATCTTTACGCAGGATGGGGAAATGCGCCAAAGGGGAGAATGGAAATACACCATCCCCGATAAGTTTGGGCGTATGGCATTGGCTGGCATCTGCAAAAATCAATTATCTTATGATAAGAAACCTCTCGGTGAAATAGCAGTAGTGGCTTCCTACACTGGTGGCGACCCATCTACTTTTGGCTATAAAGTAGATGGTATAGAACTGACGGATATGATGGTTGTTATGGCAAACTTTTACGATGATTATTCTTTTGTTGGGAAATACAATATCCCGGCAACTTTGGCTTATAGTCCACAAGGTACAAGCTATGGGCAGCGTTATGCCGACAGCAAGGGTCTATTGACAGGTTGCGCCAAAGCCATATTGGAGAATTCTGCTGATGTTAGGTATTTGTATACAGCCACCTACTATGATTATAAAGGAAAAACCATTCAAAATGTGGCAACCAACATCTGGGGTGGAACTGACAGAGACCTTTATGGATATACTTATACAGGAAAGGTATCCATCCACACCCACCAGCACTCAGGCTATGCTTCTGTAAATGAAACGTATACATACTCTTATGACCATGCAGGCAGATTAATGAATACAACTCATCAAGTTGGTGATAATGGCATGGTTACGTTAGCCAAGAATGCATATGATGACTTAGGGCGACTGAGCCAAATTACAAGGCATGGGAATATGGACCTCCAAACTACCTATAAGTATAATGTGCGCTCTTGGCTGCAAAGAATCAGTACCAGCAATCTCTTTAATATGAGCATCCTTTATAATGAGTCATCTACAGACCGTATCCCTTGCTATAATGGAAACATATCTGGCATCAGTTGGAAGTCCGATTCAAAGAGTAGGGGATATAACTTCAAGTATGACGGCTTCTCAAGATTGCTCAGTGCAAGCTATCGGGAGAATGACTCCAAGCTCTCCCACTATGACACCTCATATACTTATGATGATATGGGCAATATACTGTCCTTGAAGAGAAACGGGCTTCAAGATGGTGGAACCTATGGCTTGATAGACAACTTGACCTATACCTATCAAGGTAACCAAGTGGTGAAGATTGATGACCAGGTGGAAGATCCTACTTACAAGGGTGTTTTCAACTTTATGGATGGTGCTAACGAGGAAATTGAGTACGAATACGACAAAAATGGCAATCTAGTGAAAGATTTAAACAAAAATATTAGCAAGATTGAATATAATTTATTAAATTTGCCGTCGAAAATAACATTTGGCAATGGCAAGACGATAACGTATGTGTATGATGCAACGGGAGTCAAGCTCGTTGCTAGCTATAATGCAGCAGCTTCTGCCAGTAACCATGCTATAATTTATTGTGGCAATATGATATATGAGGATGATGCATTCAAGCAAGTATTGTTTGACGGTGGATACATCACGTTCACCGGCACAAGACCTATGTATCATTATTATCTCAAGGATATTCTTGATATATCGGTATTCAAAAATAATAATAAAGATTTAAGGTATGAAAAAAATAATATTTATAGTCATTTTAGGTTGCATCACATCTTGCACCGACAATTTGCCAAAATATTCTTGTGTTTATTATAGTATGATTGATAATTATCCAAAAGGAGTAAAAGAGATGGATTTTGAAGGTAGGGACATTTGTTGTATCTTAAAATTTTACAATCGTAGCAGTGATTCTGTTTATATACCTTGTAATGGATTAAGTGGAGGTATGTATCTGAAGTCCTATTTTATCGTTAAAAATGGAAAGTACGAAATGGAATGTCCTGCAAGATTTTGGTATCCCCATTTGGGGACGCGCGTTGTACCACCTCACGATAGTGTGCGAATAGGTGTAACCATATATTCTGAGAATTTATATAAGTTGCATTTAGATAAATATATAGATATAAAAGATTTGGATAGAAAAATCAAAATTTACTATCGATATGATCCTGCGGATGCTGTGGAGAGTCGTTTAGAAACTCCACCAATCAATATTACCAAGAGAGAAAAGATAGATTATATTTATGGGGCAACTATGTTTGTTGAATTTGATGACTACAGTCATATAAAAACACTAAAGTTTCCCCAAAAAGAATAATAGGATAAAAAGGCTCACTTGCAAAGCGTGTGGATGCTTCTATAGCTATGATGGTCTGGTGCGACTGAGTCAAATGGTAAGGCATGGGAATACTAGTCTTCAAACAACCTATGGATATAATGTGCGCTCATGGTTGCAACGAATCAATACCAGCAATCTCACTGCTGTCCCGTTTAGAAATCATCGGGTGCATGGCTTGGATTGGTATGACTATGAGGCAACTAATTTAAAGGTCTCAATAAAGAGTTTGTTTAGAAGGATATATAATTCTGTTCTTAATATGTTTTAGTTATGAAAACGATAAAATTATATTTGGCTGTTTGGGTAAGTTTACTATTGGTATCTTGTGGACGTTCGCATTTTACTTATTACCTAAAGGAAAGAAATTATACTTTTTCTGTTGAAGAAAAAGATAAGGAGACAATCTTGGTTTTGGGTGAAGGAGATTCTATCTTCTTCAATTCGCGAAGAGGGCAGTATCTGGGGATTGAATTTTATTTAAATGATACTTCCAACATCGTTTATCTCCCACCTGATCTTTCCTTTCATAGAATCGTTAAAAAGAATTTTAAATATAAACAGATTCATAAAACAGTTATAATAAAGAGAGTCATTCCTATATTCCCTGAAGTAAAGACACATTATTTCGGTTTCTATGGAAATAGTGATTGGGGACATCATACTTTTGACGTTTCTTATAATGATAAATACATAGGGTATTTGGAGCCATTGGAATGGAAATAGTCACCCACCAACATTCAGATTATGCTTCTGTAAATGAAACGTATACCTATTTTTATGATCATGCAGATAGATTAATGAACACAACTCAAGGTAGCCAAGTCGTGAAGATTGATGACCAGGTGAAAGACCCTACATACATAAGAATATTCCTATATAAACAGGGGAATGATTACTCCAATAAATATAATATATTATAAAAAGTACATTGAAACGAGTGGAGTTTCATTAATTTTGAGTAACTTTGCACTTGAATTGTAGTGGGGTGGTATGCCCTTTTATAAATTGAATAAAGAAATATCAAAAATAAAAATGAAGAAGAAAATTCAGTTCAGTCTCGTTTACCGAGACATGTGGCAGAGTTCTGGTAAGTTCCAGCCACGTAAGGATCAGTTGGCTAAGATTGCCCCAGTTATCATTGAAATGGGTTGCTTTAGCCGTGTAGAGACCAATGGTGGTGCTTTCGAGCAGGTTAATCTCCTCGCTGGTGAGAATCCTAATGATGCAGTTCGTGCATTCTGTAAGCCATTCAACGAGGTGGGTATCAAGACTCACATGCTCGACCGTGGATTGAACGCTCTTCGCATGTATCCTGTGCCAGACGATGTACGTGCCTTGATGTACAAGGTGAAGGCTAAGCAGGGTACCAACATCACCCGTATCTTCGATGGTTTGAACGATGTTCGTAACATCATTCCTTCTATCAAGTGGGCTAAGGAGGGTGGTATGACTCCACAGTGTGCACTCTGTATCACCAATTCTCCTGTTCATACACTCGAATATTATATGAACATCGCCGACCAGCTCATCGCTGCCGGTGCTGAGGAAATCTGCTTGAAGGATATGGCTGGTATCGGTCAGCCTGCATTCCTCGGTAAGCTTACCAAGATGATCAAGGACAAGTATCCTGAGATCATCATCCAGTACCATGGTCACTCTGGTCCTGGTCTCTCTATGGCTTCTATCCTCGAGGTCTGCAACAATGGTGCCGACATCATCGATACAGCCATCGAGCCATTGTCATGGGGTAAGGTTCATCCAGACGTCATCTCTGTCATCAGCATGCTGAAGAACGAGGGCTTTGAGGTTCCTGAAATCAATATGAGCGCTTACATGAAGGCTCGTGCCATGACTCAGGAGTTCATCGACGAGTGGTTGGGCTACTTCATCAACCCTGGTAACAAGATCATGTCTTCATTGTTGCTCGGTTGCGGTCTCCCTGGCGGTATGATGGGTTCTATGATGGCAGACCTCGGCGGTATGCGTCAGACCATCAACAACATCCGCAAGAAGAAGGGTGAGGAAGAGTTGTCTATGGACGACCTCCTGATCAAGCTCTTCGACGAGGTAGAGTATGTATGGCCACGCGTAGGTTATCCTCCATTGGTAACACCATTCAGCCAGTACGTGAAGAACATCTCACTGATGAACCTCCTCACCATGGAACAGGGCAAGGGCCGCTTCGTGATGATGGACGACTCAATGTGGGGTATGATTCTCGGTAAGAGTGGTAAGATTCCTGGAGAGATTGATCCAGAACTCGTAGAGCTTGCCAAGAAGCAGGGTCGTGAGTTTACAGATGTTGATGCCCACACATTGCTTACTAATGCACTCGACGACTTCAAGAAGGAAATGGACGAGAACGGTTGGGATTACGGTCAGGACGATGAGGAACTCTTCGAGCTCGCTATGCACCCAGAGCAGTATCGCAATTACAAGAGCGGTCAGGCTAAGAAGAACTTCCTGGCAGACCTGCAGAAGGCTAAGGATGCCAAGCTTGGCTCAACATTGACTCCTGCCCAGTTGGCAGAGTTCAAGCATGCCAAGGCTGATGCCATCGTAGCACCTGTAGCCGGTCAGATTTTCTGGGAGTTCCAGGGCGAGGGCGAGTGCCAGCCAGCTGTAGAGCCATTCATCGGTAAGGAGTACAAGGAAGGTGATGCCTTCTGCTACATCCTCGCTCCATGGGGTGAGTTTGAGACAGTTCCTGCTGCATTGGGTGGCAAGCTCGTAGAAATCAATGCTAAGCAGGGCAGCAAGATCCGCAAGGGTGATGTCATCGCTTACATTGAGCGCGAGAATAATTAAGAATTGATAATTAAGAATTAACAATTAGGCTGCGCCGTTGTGGACGGCTACGAATAATTATTAATTATGAATTATAAATTATTAATTGATAAGTATTATCCTGAGGATAATGAGCTTCGTCATATCCTCATCACACATAGTCAATCTGTAGCGCAAAAAGCGCTACAGATTGTTTCGTCTCATCCTGAATTGCATTTGGATGCCCAGTTTATCGAGGAAGCAGCGATGCTTCACGATATAGGAATCTTCATGACTGATGCTCCCGGCATCATGTGTTTTGGCTCGCAGCCATATATCTGTCATGGTAGATTGGGTGCCGAACTGTTGCGCAAGGAAGGCTATGAGCGCCATGCTCGGGTATGCGAGCGCCATACGGGTGCCGGCATCACAAAAGAGCAAATCGAGAAGCAGCAACTGCCTCTGCCTCATCAGGATTTTCTGCCAGAAACCATGGAGGAGAAGGTAATCTGCTATGCTGACAAATTCTTCAGCAAGACTCATCTCGACAAGGAAAAGAGTATAGAAAAGGCAGAGAAAAGTCTCGCTAAGTTTGGCGAGGAAGGAGTAAAGCGCTTCCAGGAATGGGAGCGGATGTTTGAAATAGGATAGAAGTTCAGTTGGGTAACTTCTTAACAATAATTTCTGAATGAGAAAACAATCAACTATAGCTGCACTGATGTTTGCTGCCATCTCATGCATGATGGTGGCAAACCCGGGTATGCCTTCTAAAAAGAAAGACAAGAAGGCTCAGGTGGATTCTACTGCCGTGGCTGTGGGCGACTCCGTCTTTGTCGATTCTCTCGGCAATGAAATCATCAGTACGGAGGCCGATACCACCCAGATGGACTCGCTGCAGAAGGCTATATGGAAACATAATAAGGTAGTGGATGACAGTATCCGTCTGGACAGTATCAACCGTAAGAAGTCGGGTGGTATTGACGCTCCTGTCAGTTATCAGGCAGACGATTCGCTGGTCTATGATGCTCATAACAAGGTAGCGCATCTCTTTGGTAATTCGAATGTGAAGTATCAGAACATGGACCTTTCTTCAGATCGTATCTCCATGGATCTCGACAAGAGTAATGTGAAGGCAATGGGTACTCCCGATTCTTCTGCTGATGAAGGCGTCAAGGGAAAGCCAATCTTCAAGATGGGAAGCGATACCTACGATACTGATACCATCAAGTTTAACTTCAAGAGTAAGAAGGCTCTTATTAATAATGTATATACAGAGCAGGAAGATGGTTTCTTGAGAGGTATGAAATCGAAGCGAGATTCTACGGGTACGGTTTATCTGAAACATGCCACTTATACCACCTGTGATGATCCGCATCCGGATTTCTATATTTCACTCTCACGTGCCAAGATGCGACCGAATAAGGATGTGGTCTTCGGACCTGCTCATCTCGTGGTGTGCGATGTGCCGGTTCCTATAGCCATACCATACGGTTTCTTCCCGTTCTCCAAGAGCTACAGCAGCGGTTTCATCATGCCGACATACGGTGATGAGAGTGCGCGCGGATTCTATCTCAGGGATGGTGGTTATTATTTTGCCATGAGTGACAAGTGGGACTTGAAACTCCTCGGAGAAATCTATACCAAGGGATCTTGGGGACTATCGGCGGCAAGCAACTATCGCAAGCGATATAAGTATTCCGGTTCCTTCTTCTTCAGTTACCAGGATACGAAGAATGGAGACAAGGGAATGCCTGATTTCACAGAGCAGGAGAGCTTCAAGTTGCAGTGGAGTCATAGGCAAGACTCAAAGGCTAATCCGTTCAGTTCCTTGTCGGCAAGTGTCAACTTTGCCACATCCAGCTATGAGCGGAATAATCTGAGTTCACTCTATAATCCTCAGACGATGACGCAGAGTACTCGAACCTCTTCCGTCAACTGGAGTACAACGTTCTCCAGCATCGGTATGTCGCTCAGTTCTACAGCCAATCTTTCGCAGAACATGCGTGACTCTTCGATAGCGATGACCTTGCCAGACCTCAACATCTCTATCTCCCGATTCTATCCGTTCAGAAGAAAGAAGATGGTGGGTGATGAAAGGTGGTATGAGAAAATCTCCATGAGCTATACCGGTCATATCTCCAACAGTATCAATACCAAGGAGGATAAGCTGATGCACAGTTCGCTTATCAAGGATTGGCGCAACGGATGGCAACATCAGATACCGGTGAGTGCTTCGTTCACTCTCTTTAAATATCTCAATGTGAATCCATCGTTCAACTTCACCGACCGTATGTATACCAATAAGGTGGAGAAATCATGGGATAGCGAAAAGCAGGTTGAGAAGAGTGATACCATATATGGTTTCAACAATGTTTATAACTGGAACATGAGTGTAGGTCTCTCTACCAAGCTGTATGGATTCTGGATTCCTAACCGTAAGCTCTTCGGCAATAGGATTGACAGGATTCGCCACGTGCTCACTCCGACAGTCAATTTCAGCTATGCACCAGACTTCGGTGCTAGCCGGTATGGATTCTGGGATACTTATCAGAAGACCGATGCCGACGGCAACGTATCGCTCGTCAGTTATTCACCATATCAGAATGCACTTTACGGTGTGCCGGGTAAGGGCAAGAGTGGTAACATTTCCTTCACTTTGGGCAATAACCTGGAGATGAAATGGAGAGATAAGAACGACAGTCTCAAGAAGGTGAGTCTCATTGACGCGTTCGATATCAATATGAGTTACAACACCGCAGCCAAGGTTCGCCCTTGGAGCGATATGAATATCAACCTCCGTCTCAAGTGGTGGAAGAACTATACATTCAACATGAATGCCGTCTTTGCTACATACGCATACGAACTGGATGATCAGGGCAATGTATATGTAGGCAACCACACAGAGTGGGGCAAGGGTCGATTCGGACGATTCCAGGGAATGTCTCAGAACTTCTCATTCACGCTGAATCCGGAAAAGTTGAAGAAACTCTTCGGTGGTGGCGATGATGATGACGATAAGGACAAGAACAGAAAGAGTGATGATGACGATGAAGGAATGGATACCGACATAGAAAGCAACGTGGATGATAATATCGAGAAGGGTAAAACGGCTGCCAAGAAGAGTGGCGGTGGTAAAGCAAAGACCGACACCGACGGTTATATGGCATTCAAGATGCCTTGGTCTTTGACCTTCGGATATGGTGTTACCATGAGTGAGGATACTCGACGAGAGAAATTCAACGAGAAGACCATGCGCTATCCTTACAAGTTTACACAGACGCTTAACATGAGTGGTAATGTTCGCTTGAGTGATGGATGGAACATCAGTTTCTCTTCCGGTTACGACTTCGAGAATTCCAAGATTAGTATGACTACTGCCAGTCTGGCTCGAGATCTCCACTGCTTCAACATGAGTTGTTCTGTAGTACTTGCGCCATATACCAGTTATAACTTCACCTTCCGATGCAATGCAGCTACTTTGACGGATGCCTTGAAGTATGATAAGCGTAGTGGTTATTCTAACGCCGTCAAGTGGTATTGATTTGGCTAGGGAATCAAATAGAAATCAAACGAGGATAACGGGTATTTGAAAAAAATACCGGTTATTCTCGTTTTTTTTATGATATGTCTTTGTTAGTTCAGATATTAATCGTAAATTTGTACCGGATATTGGAATTCTTATTTTGAATAATTCCGGAAATTGCAATAGGAAATAATAATTGGAAATTTAAATTTATACGCATCATGAACAAGAAAACCGTAACAATCTTTACCTTGGCTATGCTGGGAGCTCTTCAGGCTTCAGCACAGCAGAAGACTCCATTGTCTTACTGGTTTGACACGCCGGTCACCTTGAAGGGACAGCAAATCTGGTATGGTGGTCATCCCGAGAAATGGACAAACAAGAAACCTATCTCTGCTGGTGATACCGCCCGCAATCCCGATCCTGATTGGGAGTCAAAGTCATTGCCTATTGGTAATGGTAGTATCGGAGCCAATATCCTGGGTTCCGTGGAGGCTGAGCGCATCACGCTGAATGAGAAGACGCTCTGGCGTGGCGGTCCGAACACCAAGAAGGGCGCTGCCTATTATTGGAATGTGAACAAGAATTCTGCCCATGTGATGCAGGAAATCAGAGATGCCTTCGCTACCAACGATTGGGAAAAGGCATCCCAACTCACCCGCAAGAACTTCAACAGTCCTGTGCCATACGAGTCTTATGCAGAAGATCCATTCCGTTTCGGTAGCTTTACCACGATGGGTGAGACGTATATCGAGACTGGATTGAGCACTGTAGGTATGTCCAAATATCGTCGTGCCTTATCGCTCGATTCCGCTTTGGCTACCGTTTCTTTCGTCAAGGATGGTGTAAACTATGAGCGTGAGTATTTCATCTCTTATCCGGCAAATGTGATGGCCATCCGCTATAAGGCTTCCCGTCCGGGCAAGCAGAATCTCGTATTCTCTTATGCACCTAATCCGGTTTCTACAGGCAAGATGGTGGCTGATGGCAAGAACGGTCTGCTCTGGGATGCACGTCTCGATAACAACGATATGCAGTATGCTGTCCGCATCCGTGCCATCAACAAGGGTGGTAACCTGTCGAACGAAGGTGGAAAGCTGACCGTGAAGGGTGCCGACGAGGTGGTATTCCTCATTTCTGCCGATACCGATTACAAGGCAAACAATAACCCTGATTACAATGATCCTAAGACCTATGTGGGCGTGGATCCGCTGGCTACTACTCTGGACTGGGTGAGCAAGGCCGAGGGCAAGGGTTACGCACAGTTGCTGGATGAGCATTACAAGGATTATAGCCGTCTCTTCAATCGTGTAAGCCTGAATCTGAATGATGTGGATAACGCCAACGATATGCCAATCGATGAGCGATTGGCTAACTATCGCAAGGGGGCCAAGGATTTCTATCTGGAGCAGCTCTACTATCAGTTTGGCCGCTATCTGCTCATCGCCTCTTCGCGTCCAGGCAACATGCCTGCCAACCTGCAGGGTGTATGGCACAACAACGTGGATGGTCCTTGGCGTGTAGACTATCATAACAACATCAATCTGCAGATGAACTACTGGCCAGCATGTACCACCAACCTGAGCGAGTGTGAGCTTCCGCTCTTCGACTTCATCCAGACACAGGTGAAGCCGGGTGAGAAGACTGCCAAGTCATATTACGGTACCCGTGGCTGGACTACATCTGTATCCAGCAACATCTTCGGTTTCACCTCTCCGCTGTCAAGCGAGGATATGTCGTGGAACTTCTCTCCATTCGCCGGTCCATGGTTGGCTACCCATCTCTGGGATTATTACGACTATACCCGCGATAAGAAGTTCCTGAGCGAGACAGCTTATGACATCATCAAGGGAAGTGCCAACTTCGCAACAGATTATCTGTGGCATCGCAAGGATGGCGTTTATACAGCGGCTCCTTCTACTTCTCCAGAGCACGGACCGATAGACGAGGGTGCCACCTTTGCCCATGCCGTGATTCGTGAGATTCTGCTCGATGCGGTAGAGGCCAGCAGGATTTTGGGCAAGGATGCCAAGGACCGCAAGCTGTGGGAAGATGCTCTGAAGCACATTGCTCCTTACCAGATAGGACGCTATGGACAGTTGATGGAGTGGTCGAAGGATATTGATGATCCTAAGGATGAGCATCGCCATGTGAACCATCTCTTCGGTTTGCATCCAGGCCGTACCATTTCACCTATCACTACTCCTGTGCTGGCGAAGGCTTCCAAGGTGGTATTGGAACATCGTGGTGATGGTGCTACCGGATGGTCTATGGGTTGGAAGTTGAACCAGTGGGCTCGTCTGCACGATGGCAACCATGCTTACAAGCTTTATGGCAACCTGTTAAAGAATGGTACATTGGATAACCTCTGGGATACGCATGCTCCATTCCAGATAGACGGTAACTTTGGCGGTACAGCGGGTATCACCGAAATGTTGATGCAGAGCCATATGGGCTTTATCCATCTCCTGCCAGCCCTGCCTGATGCATGGCAGAAGGGTTCCATCAAGGGACTCCGTGCCAAGGGTAACTTTACGGTAGATATCTATTGGGACAACGGTCGCCTTACCAAGGCTGTCATCCTCTCTGGTTCCGGTGAACCTTGCCAGGTAAGATATGGAGATAAGGTGAAGAAGATGAAGACCCAGAAGGGCAAGACCTATGAGATTCAGTTTTAATTAACTGAAAATATTAAGGAGTTAAAGGAGTTAAGACGTATGCCTTGTTGCTAAAAAAATGCGCCAAGAGACTGTTGTCTTAACTCCTTTAACTCCTTTAACTTCTTTAACTCCTTTATTCCTTGAGATGCTTCAATCTTCTCTTAGCCTCTGGATGTCCTGGATAGAGGGTGAGAGCCTTTTGATAATTGGTGATGGCCGCTTCTTTCATTTCGGCTCTCTCACATTCCTTACCCATGATGACATATTCCGTGGCAAGGCGCTTGAGGAATTTCTCCTGTTTCTTTTTCTCTTCATCCTTCTGCCTGATTACTTCCCTCAGACGCTCGTTCTCCGCTTGCAGCTCATTCACCTTGTTGAGTTTCTTACGGATGAAACGTTTGGCAAGAGGGTGCTCGATGTCGTAACGGCTATGGATGGCTAGGAAGAAGTTATCCAGAGCTGCTTGCATGTCTCCCTTGTCGTATGCCTTGACAGCATCATGATATTGTTTGTCTGCCTTACTCTGTGTAAGAGCCGTATGGATGGTGCTCTGGTCGTTGTAATGACGGGCAAACTGCTTGACTTCGTTGCGGACGAATATCTCGCTTTGGCGAATAGGTTCCTGCAGGCTGATTCCTTCCAGACTGGTGCAACGTGATAAGGCTACGTAGGTCTGACCGCCAGCGAAAACACCGCCGGTAAAATCTATCTTTACCTGATTGAAGGTCAGTCCCTGACTCTTATGAACAGTAATCGCCCAGGCAAGTCGGATAGGGTATTGCTCATATCTTCCAATCTCCTCTTCCTCAATCTTCTTTTCCACCTCATTGAAATGGTATCGCATGTTGCTCCAGGCAGCAGGTTCAACCATCACGTCCTTTCCCTCTTCTGTGCGTACATAAATTTTGGCATTCTCGTCTTCGTCAAAGCCGATAATGGTGCCCAGCGTACCGTTTACCCATTGGTGCTCGATGTCGTTCTTGATAAAGATAATCTGAGCACCCGTTTTCAGGTAAAGCTCGATAGGGGTTGGCAGACTGCTTTCTGGGAATTCTCCTTGTATACGTCCCCGGAAGAGGCAAGGTTCGCCAGGCAAAAGCTTGAGCTGACTGTCATTAATGTAATCTACCGTATCGCGACGGGTGGACAGGGTGATGGCAAGCTTGGAGTCGCCTTCATCCAATTGGGCGCCAACACGCTGGTTTAGCAACTGCAGGTCCTGCATTCTTACCTGACTGGTCCGGATGTTGTCGAGGATACCGATAAAGACAGGGTCGCTTTGGCGGTATACTTTCTTGAGTTCGATGCTGACCAGTTGGAACTGTTGGAAAATCTTGGCATCGAAGAAGAAACTGCTGCGGTAGAAAGGATTGAGCAGTTTGCGGTCGTCTTCTCTGACAACGGGTTCCAGCTGATAGATGTCGCCCACCAGCAGAAGCTGTTTTCCACCGAACGGTTCTCTCATGTTCCGGCAATATACTCGCAATACCTTGTCGATGAAATCGATGATGTCGGCACGCACCATACTGATCTCATCGATGATGATGAGTTCTACTTCTCGGATAATCTTGATTTTTTCAGAATTATACTTCAGTGTGTTTCGGATATTGCGCACCGAATACATGCTGTCGTTGGGCAGCAATGGGTGGAATGGTAACTTGAAGAAACTGTGCAAGGTGCTTCCACCGGCATTGATGGCTGCGATGCCTGTAGGTGCCAGAACGATGTGTTTCTTCTTGGTATTGGCTGCGATGTACCGCAGAAAAGTAGATTTACCCGTCCCCGCCTTTCCGGTGAGGAAAAGCGAACGACGGGTAAACTGTATGATTTGGAGTGCATTCTGCAGCTCCGCATTGTCGAGATCAATCATATTTTATTTTTAAAGGTCGTCGAAGTTGACAGGCTGTTCTGTTGGCTTTGTCTTCTTCTTCTCTTTCTTTTCTTCAGTAGCTCCTGAAGCAGAAGATTCTCCTTCCGACTTGACTGTAGGAACCTCCTTGGTAATAGGATTGCCGTTTTCGTCGAGGATGATTTCCTCTGTGAATGCGGTGCTATCCACACGGGTGGTATCTACCTTTGGTTTTGGTGCATAGCTTGCGCAGATATACATATCTCGTGTAATGTCGCCATCCTGTGGCTTGTCGAACTTGGCGTGATACTGCTGGAAGGCAGGATCGCCGAAGACTGACTGCATGAAGTAACCGCATATTGGCAATGCTGTTCGGGA
>OQVQ01000640.1_pt1 | contig 15869 bp, 8 predicted proteins | sample 1691491 | NCBI WGS metagenome assembly OQVQ01 (sample SAMN03418252, study PRJEB22391) | human gut metagenome | biome: human-gut; feature: organic feature; material: feces | host: Homo sapiens | place: Tanzania | collected 2013-01
GTTCAGCTCATCGCCCATACGATACTTAATGTCGTAGTTGATAATGAAGTCGAGCTCTTCTTCTGTAAAGCCGTAATGCTTCGCTAGAAGCTTATCGATTTCATCGATGATGGGCTTGGATTTGCTGATATGATATTCATATATATATCCATTTGCCCTGCTATCATATCTCGTTATTCTATTCTCTTTGTATGACGCAGATATAATATCTTTTTCAAGGTGTTTAACTTCCTTGATAGACACAGGATATTCATTGATGTGCCAACTTCCAAAGTGCCAGCAATCAGATATAGTCGAGTAAAATACATAAAATAGAGATGAATTTAAAATTTGGAAGACTTGATTTGAGTATTTGCATTCACAATAAACCATCTTATATGATTTTACGGGTGTTAAGTATGGGATAAAATTAAAGGGGAAAATCCAATACGTTTCTCCATAATCCTTATAATATAATTGTACCCCATTACTTGATATAACACTATTGATATCTTTTTTCTTTGAATGAAGCTTTTTCCAAATATTTTTATGTAATCCACTTCCTATTTTAGGAATCAAATGATCTCTGCCCGTATCAATAATAGCTTGTTCAAATTTTAAAGTTTTGAATAGGGTTGCACTATTATTGGTTCTTAAATACTTGGTTGTAAACACATTTGTTTTGTTTGAATTCGAAAAGTGACAAATAGAGACACGTTGTGAAACACCTTCAAACAGCGATCTTGGTCTTATCGCATGATTTGTGATGTATATTGTATTATATTGATTGATAACATACATTCTTAATAATTCATAGTCACGTATTGATGTAAGACTCATTGGCACAATGAGACTACATCTTGAAGCTTGTGCAACTAAATTATAGAATCTTTCAATGCAATATGCATATAAGTTAGAATATCTATTTTTATATCCCTCTAAAGAGTAATTAATCTTTCTTGTTTCTACATACGGCGGATTGCCAATGATAACATCAAAGCCACCATTGCTATGCATGATATGATAATATTCCGCCAGCCAATGGAAAGGCTGGTGGCTGGAGAGCCATTCTTCATACGAAATGCTGGCATCTGATACCATTGAAGAAAAAAGCTTATGATTCAGCAAGTCGTTAAGTCCTGAAAGCTTTGCCTTGAGCAGCATCTTGGACTCCTTAAACTCGCTTGCCTCCTCCTGCGAAGTAAGCTGAAGGTCCTTGAACTGCTTGTAGGCACGAGCCACAACCTCCATCTCCAATTCTACCTTGTCCTTGAACTCCTGTTTGGCAAACATGTCGCCATAATTCAAGTCATTATCCAATTCCTTTTCCGTAGCATATCCCACCAAAGTATTGCCACAACGAATGTTGAAGTCGATATCCGGCAACGGATCCAGACCAAGATTATCGAGTCTTGGATTTACTTCCACTACCGCCACCATTTTCAGGAACAGGCGCAGCTTGGCAATCTCTACAGCCTCTTCCATGATATCTACGCCATAGAGGTTGCGGAGAATGATACTCTTATAGATAAAGTACTGAATGTTACTGCGATATTTCTTGCTAATCTCTTCAAGTTCAGCAACGAATAACTTCTCGTTCTTCTGATGGAACTCCTCCATGCGGGTGATGCAGATCTCATACAACGGTTCCAGAATATTCATAGCTGCAAACAGGAAGGCGCCACTGCCGCAGGTAGGGTCTAGGATAGAGACGTGCTGCATAGCATGATAGAAATGCTCTACCAAGAGATGGTCTTCCGTATGTAACAATAAATCGTATGTAAACTGACGGATATTGAGATTGTAGGTGATGAAATCGTTGATTTCGTGAATCTCGCCAGCAGCAATCTTCTGCAGCAGATCATCGCAGCGCTGGAATCGCTCGATGGTTTCTCGCCATATCTCCGTAGGCAGATTGAATGGCTCAGGAGTGCGCTCGTTCCAGTGGCTTCTGCGCTCCAGAAGTTGAGGCTGGGTGGTATCCACACCTTCTGCTATCTCACTCGGGATGAACGAGAGCCAATCTGCTGTATATCCGTGCTTAACGGCATCATAGATGTATTTGTCGCCGCTCTGCTGCAGGGTTTGCCAGATGTATCCCTTTTCCTTGAAATTCTTCTCAGAGGTGGTCTTTTTAATGCTGTCGAAAAGGAAGGGCAGAATGCAGTTCTTGCCTATGTATTCCGTAATGTCTTCCTTGGTGTAGTAGGCTCCCATCTGGGCACGGTCGTTGATGTATTGCTCAAAAATGTAGCCCAGCACGTCGGGGTTGATGTCTTTGCCCGATGCTGTGATGCGGGTATCCAGATGCCAGCGCCATTTATCGAAGAAATCGAAGAGGTGAAGGAACGCCTCATCATCAATGTCAATATCCTTGAACATCTTTTCGATGTCATGAAAATCGAACATGCCTCCGTTCAGATAGGGTATGCGGCCATATTTGCTGAGGAAAGCCTCGTTACGCTGGTGTCCATTCAGTCCTTCATGGAAGAGGTGTATCAGGAAACCCTTGTAGAATGACTGGAAGAATTCGTTCTCGCCACGCTCTCGCTGCACCATGCTGAGCTTGTCGCGCAGATAGTTCTCGTTCATATCCAGGAAACCTTTCTTCTGGATAAAATAACAGAACATTAGGCGGTTGAGCATCACGGATGCATACCATTGCTTCTCCTTGTTCTTCTTGTCGTCGGCTATCTCGTCGTTGATGCCTGTGATATATTTCACAAACTGGGTATGCTCTTTTTTGAATCCTGCGTAGAAATCCTTGGTTATCTTCTCTGAATTCACCATGAAGGCTCCCTGGATGCGCTGTTTCACATCCACAATGGTGGTTTCTTCGTTAAAATCGAAGCTCAGGTCGGGAATCTTGGTGTAAAGAAACTCTGCCTGAGCAACGCTGGCATACTCGATGGTTACGATGTCGCGCTTTTCCACTTTGTTTACCGGGGCAACCCACTGGTGGTGGAAGCCCTGCTGCTCTATGTAGATGCAGATGTAGTCGTGGGCTTGCTGGCGCAGTTTGATGTCTATTTTTTTGCAGGTAGAGGCTGTCGGTATCTTCTCTACCAGGCAGGTAAGTATCTGGAAACCATTGCGCTCGGCAATGACCTCCATCTCGTAGTCTATGTCGTCGATATGGGGCACTAGGATATCGGTCATGCCCTTGGGGTTGTTCCATCCCATTTCTGTGACGAACAGTTCCTGGAAACTGGCTTCCTGTATATATTGATTGAATTCTTTTCTTGTCATGTCTTGAATTATTATGAATGTGATTCACTCCATCTCAAACCCATCGAACAGATGATTTTCGGCTCTTTGTTGGAGTTGGTATCTTCGTCGATGATGCAGAGTTGGTTATTTTTGCGCATGTCGAGCACATACTCCACCAGGTCGTCGTTGCTCACGTTGTTCTGTCGCATCATTCTTCCCAGATTAAACTTGGCGGTTTCCTGGAGCGGATAGTTGTAGATGTCGTTGATGGCATATTTCAGCTCTTCCTTGTTCTCGTCGGAGAAGAAGAGATCTACAGGCTTTTCGTAATATCGCTCCAATCGCTGGATGATCTTGTAGCGGGTACTGAATCTGCTGCCCAGAATGCCGCCTACATGCGTGTTCTCGTCGCCGATGTTGTCTATGGCTTTCTTCACCAGGTCGTAATGCTGGTCGACTGGTTCCACATTCGGCTCGTCGGCATCGCATTCCATGGCCTGGAGAATGCGCTTCTGCGACTGGCTCACGATCTCGCCCTTGCTGTTGTACCAGGAGAGCACATCGAATCCGCTGCGTGTCTGGGCATAGGTGATGACGCCATCGTTCAGCCTGTCGGTTGTTGCCTTTGTGGCATTGATCATGTTGCTCAGGTGTGGGATGATGCGTTTCAGTTCGGGTTCGGCATCGGTGGCATTCTTCCATATCTGGTATGCCTGTGAAGCCAGGTCCACATCGTTGTCGTCCACATCGTCGAGCGAGCCACTCTTTTCATTATACATATCTCGCAGGTTTTGCTCGTTGCCCTCGAAGAACACCTCGTCGCTTCCGACTACGTTAGCAGCCTCGTTGATGCGGTCGTTCAGGCGCTTACGCAGGTTGATAACCTGTTCAACACCATCGGCAGGAAAGAAGGAATAGCAGTCTATGTGGTCGCTCTGCTGTCCGATACGGTCCACACGTCCGGCTCTCTGAATGAGTCGGATAATCGCCCATGGCAGGTCGTAGTTGATGATGATGTGCGCATCCTGCAGGTTCTGACCTTCGCTCAGTACATCGGTGGCGATGAGGATTCGGCTCTGCTGGTCGGCAGGATAGCTCTTCTCGTTGCTCACTGGCGAGAAATGTTCCACGATGCTGGTGGTGTTCTTGCTGTCGCCCGTAGCGATGTCTATCCGTTCTACATTCTTCTTGCGGAGTTGGCGGCAGAGATACTTGGCGGTGTCGGAATATTGGGTAAAGAGCACTATCTTGTCTTTCGGATAGGTTTCTGTTACGAGCTTGTACAGTTCGTTGAGTTTCTGGTCTTCCTTCGTTTTCCATTGTCCGCAGAGCTGAATCATCTTGATGATGCATTGGCAATCTTTCTTGAGATTCTGCTTGAGTGTTCGCTTGAAGTACTTGCTGTTAAGCCAGTTTACATTATTCTTCTGCATCAGCAGTTCATAGTGTTTCTTGGCTTTCTGCTCGTAGTATTTCATTTCGGTAGGGATGATGAGGTCATCGCTGTCCTGGTTATCATCATCCGTATCAAACATTCCGTTGGCATCTTCATCTTCCATGAAGTCATCGGGTAGGGAGTTCTCATCGCCGATGGGCAGATTGAGTTTGTTGTCGATGGCATAGAGGAAGATGGCATTGCGCAGAATGTGGCGCTTCAGAGTGAGCAGGAAGGCGAAACCGCTGCTGTCCATTCGCTTGAAGAAGGTGCTCTTGCAGAATCCCATGATGCGCTGACCAGCTTTTGAGAGGTTCTCGATGAGCTGTTTCTCGGCTCGGGAGGCTTCTTCTGCTTTGGCTTCATTCAGATATCTGGTAAGCCCATAGCGTGGCAATAGGAGTTCTTCCATCATCGCTACCATTTTTTCTGAGTAGAGACGGCTATACTGGTCGCCCTGTTGTGTCTTGAACTTCAGGGCTTTCGGTATGCGGTCGGGGAAGTACGATTTGCTTCCATCCGGGAACTGTAGGTATTTCCGGCCATTGCTTTCGTCTGTCAAGGCAAAGTTATCCTTAATGAAGGTGCGGGTGCGGCGAACTAGGAAGAGCTTCATCAGTTCGCTCCAATCATCAGTCTTGTCGCTTTGTTCAAACGACTTGATGCTGCGGATGTGGATGTCGCTATGCTTGCGCTGAAATTCTCGTTCGCCGCCCAGGCTTTGGATGTAAGCTTCTGGACGGATGCCAAGATCCTGGTCGTCGCTCAGGAAAAGCTTCAGCTGGTTGGCCAGGTCGGAGAAATCCTTGTTATATGGAGTAGCGGTAAGCAGCAGGGTTTTACAGTCTAGTTTATGAATCAATTCCTGGATGTTGTGATATCGCTTTCCGCTGCTGTTGCGCAAGTTATGGCTTTCATCTACGATAATCAGTCGGTAGTTCCAGGTGTTCTCCACATCAATGGGTTTCTGCATCGAGACGATGTCTGCTTTGAGATCGTATTTCTGCTTGTATTTTGCCCACATGTCCTGCAGGTTGGCTGGACAGATGATGAGGGTGCTGCTGGCGTAGGTCATCTCGTAGATTTTGGCGATGGCGCAGGCGGTGATGGTCTTTCCTAAACCCACCACATCGCCTATCATGGCTCCATTTCGCTTGTCGTTGTTAAGATGCTTGGCTGCTATCTTTACAGCATTCTGCTGGAAATCGAAAAGGGTGTTGCGGAATTCGGGTGGAAGCGTGAACTCCTTGATGCCAGAACGTGCCTCCTGACTGAGATGATACACCGTCTTGAGATAGATATAATAAGGTGGGATATCTTCTTCGCCAGCCCAACTGTTGTCGATGGCATCAATCAGTTCTTTGGTGATGTCAATGCAGAACTTGTCGTTCCATCTTGCATCAAACCATTCTGAAAGTTTCTCTGCACTGTCGCTATCGGCAAACTCTGCATTCAGTTCTCCCTGTCGGGTTAATCCGGAGTAGGTGAGGTTACTGCTACCCATGATGGCCTGGATGGGGTTGAAGTTGTCGTCTGGCCGATATGCAAGATAAAGCTTGGCATGTAGGGGCTCTCGAAGGTAGAATTTGACGCATACTTTCTCTTCCTTCATCTGTGCGGAGAGTCGGCGGAGTGTCCATTCATCGTTTTTCGATGGGAGTCCCAGCAGGAGCTGCTTCTTGAAGTCTCGGGCAATGGCTATTTTGCATTTCTGCACATACTCGGCATCAGGCAGTTGTTTCTTGCCAGAATAGAGACTTCGCACGAGGTCTTCATCTGGTCGGTGCATGCCTATAAGGAGTCGGCAGGTGCGGAATATGCGGTTGTTCTGTTCATATACGAAATCACCGGATAACTGGTCAACCTCATTGACAATAAGGTTCCAGCCGCGCAGGTTGAAGTAACCCACGCAGAAGTCAACGCGCTTTACGCCCACGTTGGAAATAATGCCCTGGAGCCCATCGGTGAACTTGGTTTCCAGGTTGTCATAGATACGAGCCATGTGATTGCTGTTTATAGGGTACAACAATCTCTAGCAGTTTCAATCTTTAGATTTGTTTGCATAATTGGTAGGAGCTTTAAATCTTGTTACTGAAATCTGTAAATTCTCAAAATGTCTTTTCGAGGGAATAAAAAGAGCGTACCCGTCATCTCGTTGTATTCCAATTCAAGGCTGCTCCTACCACAGATGGCCCACAAAGAGAAATACAAGAGATGAGGGTACGCCATATCATGGCGCACCGTCTCATACTGTACATTCTCTTTGTTGAATTTTGCTTTGGTAGGAGCTATTCTGAATTGAACTTCCAGTCGAATCGATACGAATCTAATCGTTAACCCACGAAAATAGAGCAGGTTTAGCATTTGCCTCGCCATACTTGGGCACAAAGGTACTACAAAATCTTGGATTGACAAAAAAAATAATCTCATTTTTCTTTGCGATTTCCAAATAAAAGCGTTACTTTGCAAGCGTATTTACGATTTTAAAAGGGAAATATATGGGTGCAGTATATGTTATACAAGGTATATTGATTTATATTTATGCTTTTGACCATCAATAAATAAGGATATGATACTAACAGTTAAAGATGTAGATTATTTATGAGATTATACTCTTCTTTGTACTTTTAATGACGGAGTTAAGAAAAAGGTTGACTTAACCTCGCTCTTAAAATACCCAGCATTCAGCGAGTTGAAAGACAAAAGCAAGTTCATTCAATTCGGATTAGACCAAACAATATTTTGGGCTAATGGTGCCGATATTGCGCCAGAATATCTCTATGAACATGGAGTAATAGCAGACAACTAGACATCATGAAAGAACCCGGCAAGAAATACGACGATGAAGACAACATGCTCGTCAACGACTTGCGCTCCATCGTCAGCAAGGCTCGCAGCAAAGCATTTGCTGCCGTCAATTATTCTCTGGTGGAAAGAAACTGGAGAATAGGACAACGTATTGTGGAAGAGGAACAGAACGGAGCAACACGTGCTGAATACGGAAAGCATGTGATAGAGGTCGCTTCGGCTGCTCTTACAGAGGAATTCGGAAAGGGATTCTCCGAGACGAACATCAAGAGCTATAGACGTTTCTTTAGTCTTTTCCCGAATTTAGGAATTCGGCAGACAGTGTCTGCCGAATTGAATGACCGAATACTTCAAACGCTGCCTGAAGATTTTGGAAACTCATTCTCAAAAGGGCAGACACCGCCTGCCCAATTCGAGTTACGCCTTCTTCCTTGGTCTCATTACGAGCGACTTATACGAGTAGAAGACAAGAAGGCTCGTGAATGGTATGCAAAGGAAGCGTTCAACGAAGGTTGGAGTTACCGAACCCTCAACCGCAATATTAACACCTTATATTATGAACGTCTTCTTATGTCAACGAAGAAGCAACCTGTTGTTGACGAGATGCAAGACAAGACAAAGGCTTATCAGCAAGACAAACTCGAATATATCAAATCACCCGTTGTCTTAGAATTTCTCGGATTGCCAGAAGACACATCCCTTGCAGAATCAAAATTAGAGACTGCCATCATCAACAACCTAGAGAAATTCTTGATGGAAATGGGAAAGGGATATGCACTCGTGGCTCGCCAGCAACATATCCGAACCGAGGAGAATGACTACTATATCGACTTGGTATTTTACAATTACCTCATCAAATCATTTATTTTGGTTGATTTGAAGGTAAATCGCATCACTTACCAGGACGTAGGACAAATGGATATGTATCTCCAAATGTACGATAAAATAAAAAAAGGACCAGACGACAACCCAACCATCGGCATCATCCTTTGTACCGAAACAGATTCGGATGTGGCACGATACTCTACCCTCGCAAAAAACGACCAGATGTTCGCTGCTAAATACAAGCTTTACCTGCCAGACAAGGAAGACTTGAGAAGAGAAATAGAACGCCAGAAGGAACTGTATCTGATGGCTCATCCTGAAGAAAACGATAAAGAGTAATTCTTCTGGCAGTATCAAAATTATTAGAAGACACCATTACAAAAAGGTCAGGCGCTGCCTGACCTTTTTAAATCTCATTTCCCGTATAACTATACATTTTTATACAAAATCATCACTTTTTCTTGCATAAAGTTTGCGATTTTCAATAATTATACTTACCTTTGCAACGAAATAACATCTTATCATTAAATAAGAAAGGAAATTGTAAATGGAACTGAAAGAGACTTTCCAAAAAGTGAAGGCTGCCAGCAAGACCCTGGGCTTGCTCAGCGACGAACAACGTAATGAAATACTGCAGGCGGTGGCTGACGCTATCATCGCCGAGACTCCTGCGCTCCTCCAGGCAAATGCAGAAGACTTGGCTAAGATGGACAAGGCTAACCCGCTCTACGACCGATTGCAACTCACCGAGCAGCGACTCCAGGATATTGCTTCGGATATGAGACACGTAAGTACCCTGCCCTCACCGCTCGGAAGAGTTCTCAAAGACAAGACACTCGATAACGGATTGCATCTGCAGCGAGTAGCCGTTCCATTCGGAGTCATCGGCATGATTTACGAGGCCCGTCCTAATGTTACCTATGATGTATTTTCTCTCTGTTTCAAGAGTGGAAATGCTTGCGTACTGAAAGGTGGTAAGGATGCAAACTCCTCTAACTCAGCGGGTGTAGAACTTATCCACAGGGTGTTGATAACTTTTGGCATTAACCCAGATGTCGTTACGCTCTTACCTGCCACCCATGAGGCTACAGGCGAAATGCTGAATGCCGTGGGCTATATCGACCTCTGCATTCCTCGTGGTGGAAAGAAGCTCATACAGTTTGTACGCGACACTGCCAAGGTGCCGGTCATAGAGACCGGAGCTGGTGTGGTACATTGTTATTTCGACAAGGACGGAGACATAGAGATGGGCAAACGAATCATCACCAATGCCAAGTGCCGAAGAGTAAGTGTATGCAATGCCCTCGACTGTCTGCTCATTCACGAAAGCCGTTTGAACGACCTTCGAACGCTGTGCGAAGAACTTGCCAAACATGAGACAAAGATTCATGCCGACACCAAGGCCTACGAAGCCCTGAAAGGCAACTATCCCGACACCTTATTATATAAGGCCGAGGAGAGCGAGCAGAAGATGAAGGAAGAGAATCCTCAGATCAGGAGCATTTGGAACACCGAATGGCTCAGTATGCAGATGAGTATCAAGACTGTGGCGACAGAAGACGAGGCGCTCGACCACATCGCCACATACGGAAGCGGACACAGCGAGAGCATCGTATCTGGCAACGAGGAAGCACAAAAGAAATTTCAAGCCATGGTGGATGCAGCCTGCGTATACGTGAATGCCCCAACAAGTTTTACGGATGGAGCACAGTTTGGACTCGGTGCCGAGATAGGCATCAGTACACAGAAACTGGGTGCACGCGGACCTATGGCTCTCGAAGAAATTACCACCTACAAGTGGTTGATTACAGGAAACGGCCAGACAAGGAAGTGAAGAACGAAGAACGAAGAGTAAAGAAACAACGTTCGACGGCCAAAGGGAAAGCCAATTCTATAGCAATATAATATATAAGAAATAACAAATAAAAAAAAAATAACAATGAAAACATTCTTTCATGTTGAAGACCTTGGCGATTTGAAAGCAGCGCTCGCCGAGGCACAGGAAGTAAAGGCAAACCGTTTCGGTTATCAAGAATTAGGCAAGAACAAAACCTTGCTGATGATATTTTTCAACAACAGTCTTCGTACCCGCCTGAGTACACAGAAGGCAGCCATGAACTTGGGCATGAACGTCATCGTACTCGACGTGAATGCAGGAGCATGGAAACTCGAGACTGAACGTGGCGTCATCATGGACGGCGACAAGAGTGAGCACCTTTTAGAGGCCATCCCAGTGATGGGAAGTTTCTGCGACCTGATTGGTATTCGCAGTTTTGCCGGACTGAAAGACCGCGACTACGATTATGCCGAAACCATCGTCAATCAGTTTGTGAAGTACAGCGGACGTCCCGTCTTCGCCATGGAGACAGCAACCGTCCATCCTCTTCAGGCATTTGCCGACCTCATCACCATCGAGGAGCATAAGAAGGTGGCTCGTCCTAAGGTAGTCCTGACCTGGGCTCCTCATTGCCGTGCCTTGCCTCAGGCTGTGCCAAACTCATTCGCCCAGTGGATGAACGCAGCCGATGTTGATTTCGTGGTTACTCACCCAGAGGGCTATGAACTCGACCCTAAGTTCGTGGGCAATGCCAAGGTAGAGTACGACCAGAAGAAGGCGCTGGAAGGTGCAGACTTCGTTTATGCCAAGAACTGGAGCTGTCCGGGCGTGAAAGACCCAGCACAGTATGGTGAGATATTGAGCAAGGATATGAGCTGGACCATCGACGAGGAGCACATGAGCTGGACCAATGACGGTTGCTTCATGCACTGTCTGCCAGTTCGCCGTGGACTGATTGTTACCGATGATGTCATCGAGAGCAAGAACAGTCTGGTGATTCCAGAGGCAGCCAACCGTGAGATTTCAGCCGAGGTTGTCATCAAGCGTATGCTCGAATCACTATAAAACAGGAAATAAGAAAAGATAGAGGGAAGTAAAGGAAAGCATGCCTTTATTTCCCTCTTTTTCGTTCTATCCCACATCATCCTATCCCCATTTCTCGGTATTTTCATCTTTTCATCCTGTCTATATTCTTATATCTCATATATTATCCGTACCTTTGCCGGCGAAAAAAAGAAAAACAAGATGGACAAATACATAATACTATCACCAGAAGCCAAGGGGACGTTCAACGACCGCTTGAATTTTCTGTATCTGAAACTAGGTAACTATCTCGACACCGAGAAACTGGAAAATCGTACTTTGCAATATTGTAAGGTATTCCTCAGCGACTCCCAGAACCAGATAAGAGAGTTTGAGGAATCACTCCTTTATCAGGAGTATCTTAAGGATACCCATCTTACGGTTGTGGAGCAACCTCCGCTCAACGGGAGCAAGATTTCACTTCTTATCAAGACTACAGACGATAAGACCCCTATTCTGTTCCACAGTCTCCGACTGACAGAGGAAGAAGCGAAGGGAAAGGATTCATACGAACAGACCCGAATGCTATTCGACAAATACCTGCAACTTATCGCCGGTACAGATATGACGATGGAGCGCAACCTGATAAGAACATGGATATACGTAACTCATATTGATGTAAACTACCAGGGAGTAGTAGAAGCGCGCAATGATGTTTTCGACCAGCAAGGTCTGACGGCAGAAACCCATTATATAGCCAGTACGGGCATCGGCGGAGCAACATCCGTACGTCATGCATCTGTAGCTATCGACTTTCTGACCGTTCCCGGCATCAGGGAAGAAGACAAGAAATATCTCCAGGCACTCAACCATCTGAATCCTACTCACGAATACGGAGTAGCCTTTGAACGGGGAACCAGCCTTTCCCTGCCCCAGAAGAAACAATATTTCATATCAGGAACAGCCAGCATAGATAAAGATGGAGCAGTTGTATACGAAGGCGATATTATAAGACAAACCGGCAGATTGCTCGAGAACATCGGTGCTTTATTGAAGGATGGCGATGCGATGATGAACGATATCCAATACTTTATCATCTACCTGCGCGACATCTCAGACTATCATACCGTAGAGCAACTGATGAATCAGTTTTATCCTCAGATACCACATATCATAGTAGAGGCAAGAGTATGCAGACCAGGCTGGCTGATAGAAATGGAATGCATTGCAGAAAAACAAGAACAGAAATAAATGCTGATAAATGCAGAAATTTACTTTCAAAGAGTAAGTTTCTGCATTTTTTATGATTCATTCTAATATATTTTTACTACCTTTGCAGATATAAAAACTTATAAACCGAAAGAAAATGAGTGAACAGCAAACAAGCCAATCTAATTTTGGCATATATTCGTTATATGTATTGGGAGCCATCGCATGCTTTGTGTTCTTCCAATTCTTCTATCCCTACCATCTGTTTTATCAGGAGCAGAACCAACTGTTTCTGTCATCATGGGATTATCTGACTACTTATCTGGACAAACCGGGATGGCTGGCCTGTCTGGCAGGCGATTTCCTGACCCAGTTTTATTATTTCCGCTATGCCGGTCCTATCATCCTTACCCTCTGTATTCTTATTACGGGACATAATGTAAAATGCGCAGTAAGAGATGCAGACATCCAAGGGAAAAAGACGGCACATATCGTAGCCTTCATCATGATGATTCTACTGGTATGTTTCAGTTTTCACTACGACTACCGGCTTTGCAGCATTCTGGCAATAGCAGGTGGTGCCAGTGTGTTCCGTGTCAGCACCAAATTGCTCACTTCCACCCGAATGTTTCTCAAGAAGATAGAGAAGATGGACGACAATCCTTCTGCCGCAGCAGGTTTGGGAACAGCGCATTGGATTACCGCCTTCAGCATCATTGTTTCCGTATTCGTATGCCACTGGTTCTTTGGAAATGGAGTATGGATCTACGGAGCGCTGGTATTTACAGGCTGTCTTTCCCACATCAAGAAAGTGGGAACCTACTATCGCCTGGCTGCCCTCGTGATTCCTTTCTTCCTGCTGATGCTGTCCAAGCGACTCTACTTCTGCGACTTCCAGACCCTTTATACCTATCCGGGTATCGGAAAACTGGTAAAACCGCAAATGGATCTGGAGAAAACATTCGCGGTAGACTGTGAATATTACTTCGGTAATTATAATAAGGTTATCAACATCGTAGAAAAGACGGAAAATCCAGACCAATACATGAAGTTCTACTATAACCTCGTGATGGCGCAAAACGGATATCTTCCAGACAACCTGCTGAGATTCCAGAGCAACAACCTGGGTACATTCGATAAACTGGGACCAGACACCCCAACCCTCACCATCAAGACCCTGAACGAACTGTATTGGGTTCTGGGCGACATGACTTTCTGCGAACGTGCCACAATGCTTGCCAATGTCTGCTCTCCGAACAACCGGAATATCAGAATGGTAAAGCGACTTGCCGAAATCAATCTGGTGAAGGGCGACTACGCTGCAACCCGCAAATATCTCCGTATCCTGCAAAAAACCTTCGTATGGAGCAGATGGGCAAACCGTGCCTTCTCATCACTTGGCAGAAAAGCAACAACTGATGAAAAAGCCCTCTTGCAACAATACATAGAAAAGCGCCCGTTCATCAACCGGAAGGATACGCTACGACTGAACGAGAATTGCCACACCATCATGTGCGAACTGGCAGAAAGTAATCCAAACAACAAAATCGCCATCGACTACATGCTCTGCAGCGATCTTCTCCTGAAAGACATGGAAACCTTCAAGCGGGATTATGATACTTATTATCTCAAACAGAAAAACGTTTCCTACGAACGCCTGTATCAGGAGGCTCTCATGATTTATCTGGCGGGAACCAAGGCAAAGCCGGAAGAATGGGCAAAATATATCAAGCGTCAAGATGTTCTGCAGCGTTTCCATCAGTATAATGAAGAACGGGGCAACCAGGCATTCAGCGATACCTACTGGTATTACTTCGACAAGGCAGAGGTGCCTAAGTTGAACATCAACTGAGGAAACAATTGACGCTAACTGTTTATTAAAGAAGAAAAATGAAATACAAGAATATCCTATACAGTGCCATGGCGGGCATACTGCTGCTCGCCTCATGTGCCCAGACTCACGAGAATGCTGAGCAGGTAGACCATCTGCCCAACATGTATCCCGACTATGCCGATGTAACGATTCCGGTCAATATCGCTCCTCTCAACTTCGAGATACGCGACAAGAACCTTACCAACATCGAAACCACACTCACGATTGAGGGAGCAGATGCCAACGATGCAGCCAACACTCTTACTGCCACCAGCAACAGCCAGAATCTGAAGTTTGATATGAACGACTGGAAGGCTTTCCTGCAAAAGGCTGTGGGCAAGAATATCAAAGTTCAGATATATTCAAAGAGCAATGAGGGAGAATGGACGGCGTTCAAACCCTTCACCTGGCAGGTAGTGGGCGACAGTCTGGATGCTTATCTCACCTACCGACTGATAGAACCCGATTACGAAGTATGGAACAAGATACAGATTAAGCAGCGCTGCATAGAGAATTGGCAGGAGAAGATTCTCGCCGACCACAATCTGCAGGAAAACCGCTGTATGAACTGTCATGCTTTTGGCAACCAGGATCCCAACCTCAGTATGGTATATATAAGAGGTGAAGGTGGAGGAGCCATTCTTAACCGCAATGGCAAGCTGCGCAAGCTGAACCTGAAGAACGCCAACATGATTTCTTCAAGCGTATACTACGGTTTCAGTCCATCGGGCAAATACGTCACATTCTCTACCAATATCATCATTCCTGCCTTTCATGCCAACGCCGACAAGCGACTGGAAGTATATGATTCGAAGAGCGATGTATATGTAGCCGATCTAGATAACAACCGCATCATCTCCTCACCGCTTACCTCCGACAGTACACGTCTGGAGACATTTCCTACTTTCTCACCGGACGGGAAATACGTTTATTACTGCGTAGCTAACAGAAAGGGACTTGAAAGTACGAACCTGAAGGGATTGAAATATTCGCTGGTGCGCATTCCATTCGATGAAAAGACTGGAAGTTTCGGAACCGAGGTAGATACTCTTTACAGGGAGCGTTCAGTCTGTCATCCTAAGATAAGTCCTGACGGCAGATACTGCCTCTTTACGGTAGCCGATTACGGCACCTTCCCTATCTGGCATCCCGAGGCAGACCTCTATATGATGGACTTACAGACAGGAAAAGTGGATAGCCTCAGCATGGTAAACAGCGAGAAGAGCGATACCTATCACAGCTGGTCGCATACCGGCAGATGGTTTGTCTTTGCCAGCAAGCGCGATGATGGTCTTTACGGCAAGCCTTACTTCTGCTACGTAGACAGCCAGGGCAAGGCTCACAAGCCTTTCGTATTGCCGCAGAAGGAACCAACCTTCTACGATGATTGCCTGAAGAGTTTCAACATACCGGAGTTGAGCCGCGGCCCCGTTCCATTCGATGCCATCGACATCGAGAATGTACTGAAGCAGAAAAGTTCAAATAAGAAAAAAAACGCTCCTGTTACCATATTGCAACAGGAGCGTTTTCTATACATATACATTTGAACTCTTCACTCTTCACCTTATGCCCTGAAACGCCCATAAACAGGGCGTTTCAAGGGGTGAAGAGTTATCAGCGACTCTTCACCCACTCTTCACCACTCTTCACCGATTCCAAAGACCAACAGG
>OQVQ01000643.1_pt1 | contig 15839 bp, 14 predicted proteins | sample 1691491 | NCBI WGS metagenome assembly OQVQ01 (sample SAMN03418252, study PRJEB22391) | human gut metagenome | biome: human-gut; feature: organic feature; material: feces | host: Homo sapiens | place: Tanzania | collected 2013-01
TTGCCGGGGATTGCCATAAAGAGTTTAAGCGTGTCCATAAACACTTTCTCAAAAGTGACTTATTTTCCTTTAACGTATAATTTAATGCCATATTGTTATTCCAACTAATACGTTTTTGGTTTGATCTGTGAAATTATTCTGCTTTTTTCCATTATGGAAATGTAAATACATGAGTATTCCAACTATTGGGGTTGTTGAGACTTTCCCAAAATGGAATGGATACAAACCAAATCTGTTGATTTATGAACCTTCTTGTTCTATGTTATGAATTCTCTCCATCCAATAACATCAACCCTTTAACGGTCAGCAAATATCGTTGACGAGGATGATGGGGATTATCAGGGTATTTCATGCAGACGAATCCTTCGCTTATTGCTGGTGTAAGCGAGTAATCCAGAAAGTTGGGGCGGTTCTTCAATCCTACAGTTTCCATCATACTCTTCACACTCATTTCTTCTTTACCGATTGCCAATACTAAACGCCTCACATTATCTGATGAGGGCTGTATATCGTTTGAACTTGTATGGGTAGTTGCATGGGTAGTTGTATGGGTATCGTCCTCATTGTCTTTATATCCAATCAGCATATATCGATTCTTCAGTTCGTTTTCCTCTCCGAGCAATAGATTTCGGAAGAATTTCACGAGGAAAGACTTGTCTGGTTGTATTCCTTTCTGCGGATTACGGTAATTGGCACGTACAAGGGCGTTACGGAAGTACCAGGAATTATCAGCGAACAATTCATTGTTTACCTTGAAGCCACAGAAACGCAGATACTTGATAACGAATACAGCAGTTGTTCGAGTATTACCTTCACGGAACGGATGATTCTGCCATAGCAATGTCACAAAGTCAACGACATGCGAGATAATCTCATCTGTGTTCAAGCCTTTATAACTAAAATCACGTTCCGTCTGTATGTCATATTTCAATGCCGCATGAATGTCTGCAGCACGGCCATACACAACAGAATCGCCTTGCAGTACCCACTCCTTTTTACTGATGTCATACGGGCGAATCTCGCCAGCATGCTTAAATATACCCTCAAACAGATGTCGATGGATATTCAGAAATTCCAAAGGGGTAAGCGAGAAAGACTGCTCATTCAGCAGCTTTGTAATATTGGCAGCAACACGGTCTGCCTCTTCCTTTTCTGCATCGTCAGCATCATGCGTAATCTTATTCACATAATAAGACTGTAGCTGTTTTCTCACCTCATCGATGGTGATGTCACCCTCAATGTGCTTTACTGCTATTTCCTTCAGATAGTCAGACACACGAAGCCCATCTACGTCTTGAAGTCCTATTGCAGTACGCCAAGCCGAAAACCGCTCACGTTTATGTGGCTCTGCCACACGTTCATAAGCCTCAAAGTCAATGTATTTCTGCTTTTCGCTCATATGTTTTTATAACGTTTTCGATTTCTGTTCTATTGCTCAATTCAGCATCTTCTCTCTTCCTTCAGACATCTTAAATGTGATATCAATTTCGCATCTGCAGGCAGCCACTTTACACTATTCAACTCATCCTTAGTGAGCCACTTTGCTGCCTCATGCTCATTCAGATGTAGAGAATCTGTCATCAGTGAACAAAGATAGCAATGCATGGTCAAATGGAATTTAGGGTAGTCATATTCCACCGTGCAGAGGAATTCATCCACGCTGATTTCCGTCGACAGTTCCTCACGAATCTCCCGCTTCAGAGCTTCCTCTGGTGTTTCTCCAGCCTCCATCTTCCCGCCAGGAAACTCCCACCAGTCTTTCCACTCGCCGTATCCTCGCTGTGTGGCGAATATCTTATCATCTTTGCGAATAATCGCAGCTACGACTTCTATCTGTTTCATAATTATGCAATTTCTTTCATTCGTGCGAAGTGCATCACGCTGCCGGGAATCGGTTCCACCATATTCCAACGTATCTGCATTTGCATCCTATTTCCTAAATTCTTGTACTCCCAGTCGCTCAGGGTAACACGACCCAAATAAACATATCCCATTGTGCGAGTCTTGTCCTCAACAAAGTTCTTTTGCTCACGGACAAAGAGCAGCATGGTCTGTGTCTGATGGATATAAGCCTGACCTTCATTTGATTCAGGCTTTACTCGGTTCTGAGTATCCCATTGGAATAGATAGGGTGACAACGCCTTGTCGTCGTAATCAGTCGTAGAGCCCTCTTCACGATTCTTGATGATATCGACAAACATAGCCTCCACATTCAGCAGTTTGTTACGTTCCACACCCTCGCGAGCTGACGATTTTCGTGCCAACGTCGATGTTCCGATAGCAACCTGAATCTGTGCCTTTGTATATACGCCATGGAGCTTCAATGGGAAATTTGGCAACAGGGAGTTATCCGGCTTCTCGTAGGCTTTGTTCTCTTGAAGCATCACTCCTATCACCTCAGCAAGCTCTTCAAAGAATAGTTTGTCAGCAGCAAGGGCATCAACCATATCTTGGAGGCTTACAAATCTTCCAGCCGTCTCAAAAAGGTCGTAGTAGAGCATCAGCAATCGCTTTTGATCAACAGCATTCATTCTGTTTACTCTCACTCTGAACGCTCGTTTTGCAAGTTGTTCGATAAAGCTCAAATAGGAATACGAGTCCGTTGCAGACCACTTACGGAATACGGCACGACTTAGCTCCTCATTAAAACGAGATTGCTCTTCGCCCACCCCAGCCTCAAACAATATCTGATTCCACGTTCTCCCTTTGTAGAGCTTATCTACGGGCATCTGATAGATTCTTACGAAATTGGAGAGCGTAAGCGGAACTGAGTGATGTCTCTCGAAGTTCTGTACCAATGCGATGACCTTTCGTGCCGTAAAACGCTGAATAGCCCCCTTGATATTGTTCAGGATATGCTCCTTTGCCTTTGGCTCCAGTATAATTCGGCAACCTAAAGGCAAGTGAGGGCAATCGCGTTCCATTTCCTCTACGACACTCATTGACGTTCTGCCGAGCATCACACGCATACGGTCGGTATAATTGAATTCAGCCCGACTGTTACCTACAAAATCAAGTATATTAACATGTGTCTTTCCCTCTGCTTTGCGGAGACCTCGTCCAAACTGCTGGATAAACACAGTGAGACTCTCCGTGGGACGAAGGAAAAGAATTGTATCAACTTCGGGTATATCTACACCCTCGTTGAACATATCCACTACAAATAGATAGTTGATTTCCTTATTCTTCAATCGTCTGTAAAGCGGTGCTCGCATCTGTGCGTTTTCACTGGTCAGCACATCGGCTTTCAATCCACATAGCGTAAATTTGGAAGCCATATATTTGGCATGTTGCTGGTCAACACAGAAACACAAAGCCCTGACATCACGAATATTGGTCAGATACTTCTGCAAAGACTGCAAAATCACAGCAGTACGTGCATCATTGTAACTATAAATACGAGAAAGTTCAGATGCCACATAATGACCTTTATCCCAGGCAACCTCTGAATAATCAACGGAGTCTGTTATACCATAGTAATAGAACGGAGCAAGCAAGCCTTTGTTCAGTGCATCATCAAGACGTATCTCTGCAGAAATGGTACCATCAAAGTCTTGTGTAATGTCTTCTCCATCCATTCGCTCAGGAGTAGCCGTCAATCCTAAAAGCACTTTAGATCTAAAGTGGTTAATTATCTTACGATAAGAAGATGCTGCCGCATGATGAACCTCATCAACGACAATATAATCATAATAGTCTTCAGGTAATGACAAACTATCCAAACGGTTGTTCAATGTGTCCTTTGAGGCGAACACATATTCATAATTTGCAGGTTCTTCGCCTCCATACCATTTCTCGCCAAAGTTATAGTCAGAAAGTACTTGCCGGAAAGTCTGGAGACTCTGTCGGAGGATTTCTTCCCTGTGAGCCACGAACAACAGACGGGCATGTTCGTGTTTCTCTGCAAATGCCTTGTAATCGCTGGCAGCCATTACGGTCTTGCCTGTTCCAGTTGCAGCGACCACCAGATTCTTCCAATGATTCCGCACCTCGCGTTCAACCTGAAGTCGTTCTAGAATCTCTTGCTGATAATCGAAAGGACGAATTAAGCCCTTAAGTGTCGAGAAATCTATTTCATTATCCACTTCTTTGTTTAAGGCTGCTTTCAGCCTCTCGTTATCTTCGCCATTCACAAAAGTCTCGTAACCATCTGCCCACCATGAAGCATCGAATGCACCAAGAATGGTCTTCATCATTCGTGGCTGCTCCACTTGCGTTACCTTCACATTCCATTCTGCACCTGTATCAAGTGCTTGTTCGGAGATATTTGAAGAACCTATATATGCTGTATTAAAGCCTGTATCACGAAGGAAAACATAAGCTTTTGCATGAAGGCGCTCAGAGGAGACATCGTATGTAATTTTTATTTCTGTATTCTTCAACGATGACAGCTGGATAATGGCATCATAATCAGTAGCCTGCATATAGGTTGTTGTGATTACCTTCAGTTGCCCTCCTCTGTTGGTAAACTCTCTCAACCGTGGCAAAATAAGAGCGAGCCCACCTTTCTTGATAAACGACACCATCAAACGGATTTCATCAGCTGAGGCTATTTCTTTCTGTAACTCCGTATACATCTTCATCCCCTTGCCTGTAAACAGAGCCCCGTTTATGAGACCCTTCATTGGCATCATCTCCTCCAGACGTTTTGCCAAATCTGGATAATCCGATTGAGTCTTATCAATTACTGCTGTCAAAATCTTGGCCTGAGCAGAAACCACGTTGCCAGAATCCAAATGGAACTCATTTACCAGTTTACGAATGATGGAATTGGCTAACTCCAGCCCCCTTTTGACAGATGAATCTTTTTGTTCGTCTTCTTCATCAGTCTCTTCATTTATATCAACCATATCCGACAGCACCTGTTCAAAGATGCTCGTCAAATACATCGACAGCAACTTTGCCACCTCATCCTTCTTAATGACCCGCTCCCCGATGTAAAACCGGTTCTGGTCAATCGAAGAGATTTTCTCTTCGAACAACTGGTTGATTATCTGCTCATAAATTCCAATCTTCATAGGCGTAACTATTGTTTTTATTTTATAATGTACCCTTCCTGGTCATAACATTTATGATAATTCATGATCAACTCAATCAACGACTGCAATTTTGTATCAGTACACCGAAGTGTATGAAATTTGTTGTATTGAATATTATACCTAGTTGCAGAACCTTGAGTCAATCGTTGTTCAATATCAGAAGGGATTAAGAATGATGCACGATCACCAAGATATTTTTGGAATTCTGTCAGGAAGATGTGAATTCCTGCTAAATCGAAATCACCGAAGTGTACGTACCTATTTGGAATACCCATAAGCCAATTACGCAGGTCTGTCGATTGTGGATAGCGAGAGACAAACAGCAGCGGCATATTACCCAGCACAGATTCAAACAATTTCTTTTGCTGACGAATCCTACGGAAGTTCTCCATGTTCTCAATACCCACAACGACTATGTCTTGAGGAATAGAAAATTGCTGCCAGTTGTCGATGAACACAAAGCTGCCTTCATGTGGATTGACAACAAAATCTTTGTCGCAAAGTGAACATGAGATGGGCTCGTAGCTATTAACAGGGAAGCCAGGGCAAGAGCGAACTGTCATTAACTTAGAGTTTCCTGTTTCTGCCGCCAAAGAAGCACGAGAAACGAAACTGCTGACTTCAAGCATTCGATAGCTTTCATCCTTGTCTATGAGATATCTTTTCAAGGCCTCAACGTCACGAGCGCGATAGGATTTTCTCGAACCATGAGTCACGACTGACAACAGCCCTTCTGCCATCAGTTCATTAAGCAGTTTGCTGCTTAGCTTTGAACCAGCCACCTGCTCACCAGAAATCAATGCTTGTATGGATGCGCTTATTGCCATAATTCAGTCCTATTTTGTTCGTTTCAACAATTTGTCTACTCTTGTCTTTACACCATGCTTACTGAGCAGATAGGTGTATTTATAATCGTATGGGTTATATGACGTTGGCGAACTGTTGATGAGATAGATGTTACGCGAATTGGCAAACTGCAGAATGCCTTTGATGTTATTGGGATGAAGTCGCCCAATCTCATCCATCATACAATGTACGATGAAATTGCCATTCTTCCTTTCTGCTTTCTTTTTGAACACGTTGATAAGCATGATATTCACCATTGCCTTAACCAAAATATCAGTTCCATCAGACCCCACATTATTGATACGTTCTACCCAGTTCGTATCATTATCGTTTTCTTTTACTCTGAACTGCAGACGGAATGCATCGCCAAGTGATACCGTTGGGCGACTTTGTTCATCCTGCAACTGATGGGAGAGACTCTTCAGGTAATCTACAACCTTGTGGTTCACCTCGTCACGATTGTCTCTTGAGAAAAGGTTGAGTTCACCAATCGACAACGCATTCTCCACTGTATAGTCATGAATGGACATGAGCAACTGCGTGAGTCTGTCGGATGACTCATTGGCTCTGAGTTCGATACTTTTAATGACACCAGCAAAGTTCTTCTCTACAAAATCCCTGTTGATATCGAGTATCACGCTGTCCACATCTGACCTACGCTTCATTAGCGCACCAATTTCTGTAGAGATACGTCCCAGAATATCTTTATAATGCTCACTGGTGCGACGGCGGAACTCTTCAATTTTGTTGTTGTCCATAAAGTCTTGCAAATCAACGGCAATCTGCAAATAATCATTATCTGTTACAGGCATCGTATTGAAATGGAACGCATTCTGAGGCTTGAAGTTGCGATTGAAGTTGATAACAGTATCCTTCAGTTTTTCTATCGTTTCCCGCTTCTGATTGACTATTCCTCTCAATTGGCTGATGAGTTGTTGACAGTCCTGATGGCCCACTATCAGTTTGTCATCTGAGAGGAATGTGTCTGGCACAAGATGCTCGTTCTCCACCATTTGATGGTATTGGTTCAGTCCCTCACGTCTGTGCGTCAAGTCCTTCAGAATCGACTTCTGACGTTCTTCCAACTCCTGCCGTTTCTTCTCGATACGGGTACGCTTGTCTTCATAGCGTTGACGCATCATTGCAAGCTGTTGCTCAATGTCCTTGATACTCTTCTTGACTACAGGTTCTTTCGCAAACAGATTTTGCTCTGCATCACGATATCTGATGACCGTTGTACGTTCTGCTTCTATCTGTTTCAACAATTCCTTGATAGCGTCTAAAGCTTTGCGGTATTGATCCAGCAGCGTCACATCCACGCCCTTTCCTGCCAGTTCTGCTTTCTGCTGTTCGTCAAGTTGAGACATTTGAGCATCGAACTCTTGATCTCTAGTGGTCGCTTCTTTGTCCTGCAACACCTTGAATGCACGCAATTCTTCGTCAAGGGCTTTTGAGGTTTTGTTGAAGGCTGTATCAAGGTCTTTGAGTTCCTTTTTATTCTTAGCCTCTTTCGCCTCGCGAACTTCTTTTTCTGCCTGTACTTTAAGCAGAGCCTCATTGAAAGCCCGTTCACGCATTTCCTTTTCCTGTGCAATCAGATCTTGCTCTTCCATCTCCAACTTGTGTTGCTGATTTTGCAGATCCTGACGCTTCACGGGAATCTGTTCTTCTTCCACTTTCAACAATGTTGCTTGCTGACGGAGCGGATTGAGCTGAACAGCATATTTCTTTCCAAGTTTCGAAATGTCCTCTTGAAGTGTGACAGGCAGTTGTGTCAGTTCTCGGTTTGTCTGTTGCAGTTGCTCTTCCAAATGTTTCTTCTCTGTACGATAATCATCGGGGGTACGATGTACGGCATCTATGTTGTCTAAATTCAGCTTGACACCAAATAAGCCATCAGATGCTGCTTTTACAAATTGGGGTTCAAGTCCTCCGGCATATAGGATTCTTTCTTCATCAACCACTTTTCCGATGGTCTCTTCCCAACCTTCAGCATTTTCTGTTAACCATTGATACAACGAACCGTCAAGATTTGAAAGCAATTCTTCAATCTTGGTGATTTGCTCTCTATACTGTGATCGGTTAGTTTCTAAACGTTCTTGCTCGCGCTGAGAGACCTGTTTCAGTTCTGCTTCTTTCATCTCATACTCAGTGGTAATCTGAGCAATCTGACTCTTTACGGATGTTTGTCGTGCAGCGTTTTCCTTTTCTGTTACCTCCAATTTCTGAAGCTGTTCCTTTATCTGAGTCACTTCATCAGCCTTGGGATGCCACAAGCGCAAATCTTTTACGGCATTGTCAGCCCTGTTTTGTTCTTTCTGTAACAACTCCAGTCGCTCATCCGATTCATGCCGCCAATTGTTGAAGGCATCCATTAGTGAGTTTCTGTTTTTCGTTCGTTCATCCTCTAGCAGCTTTCGTTCCTTTTGCAATGACTCTTGCTTCTGATAATAGGCTTCTTTTTGAGCATTTTCAAATGACTGACGGGCATTCTTCAGCTTCCCTCTGGCGATATTGTATTTTTCCTCTATCGACGCATGGGTTTTCAATAGGTCATCCAATAACATTTGCTTATCAGCAGTCTCTTGTTTGATGCTTTCTTCACGAGCGGCCAATGCAAGTTTCTCTTCGATACCCAGTGCTTCAAATTCTTTTCTTGCCTGAACGATCTCTTTCAGTTTACTCTTTTTGCCTCCCAATTCTTGGTTCAGCGCATCTTTTTCCTTTTCATATTCTGCTGTAAGTTCTTTTTCACGGGTGCGCTCTTTATCGATGTCTGTTTTTAGTTCAGTAGCCTCAGATTCCAAGAGTGGTATCTTCTCTTCGCTTTCAGCCACAGCGTGATTCAACATCCGCCATACATCTAATAATTGCTGGTCGAGAGCCACGATTCTCCTCCCCTGTTCAGCAATCTTCACTGCCTGTTGGCGCACAGGGTAGTTACCGTCACGAGTCTGCCTGAACCAGCAGTCTATTTCGTCATACTCGCGTTCAAAGTCAGTCACCAGTCTTCTATAAGTCTGCAGGTCGATGGGAAGATCCTCATCTGCCATAGATTGTATGATGGTGTTCTTCACGAAGTCGGCATCCAGTTTGGTGTTCAGAAATACGTTCTGAATGCTTCGTGGAATATTCTGATAATGGGCACTCTGCACCAAGGCATAGCGAGTGTATTTGTGGTCGTGAGTATTGCCAAAGATGATATCTTTAAACATCACGCCAGAATCTATTCTTGCAGATACAGACACGTTTTTGTCGATTCGCTCGCGTATTTTAACCCAATCGCTCAACACTTGTTTGTCTTCATCTACGAGCCAATCACGCTGATAAGGAGCATCTATGAATCGCCATGAGGCACGTCCCTGATAACGGCTCACCAAAATAGTGTATGCCCCATTGTCGCGCATTACCTCGTAAAGGATATAAGAGTTTGACTGGCGGAAATAGAACTCGTCAAACGACTTTTGAGCTTGCTGTATGCCAAGGCGATGCTTATCAGCATTATAAAAGAAAAGTAATGCCCTCAGCACAGTACTCTTGCCCACACCTTGGGTTCCCGTGAAATGTACGTTGCCATCTACAGAAATTTCAGCGTAGGGTATATTGGCGCTATTGATAAATATGATCTTATTCAGGTATTTCATCTTCGTTGGCTATTTGAATCATGTTAACCAGTTCTTCAGCATAGTGAAATGCAGATGTAATCTTATAGGTTTCGTCCTGCTCACTGACACACTCGGCAAAGCCCATACTCTGCATTTCCTGCAACAGTTTGTTCACTATCTCTAAATAGGAGCCTACGCCATATTTCTTATAGAGATGACCTGCTTTCTCCTTCAGTTCAATGTCCAGGCTGATCTGCTCTATCAGATTGCTCTTTCGAAACTGATAGCCCGCCGTAAACGACTGGTTATAGGTCTTCAGGAAGTCCAGATAGTCAAGCCATTTCGAAAAACTCTCTAACTTTTGTTCTATGGATTGTTTACCCTCACCAATACGTGAGAAGTAAAAGTAGCCGTTGCCACTCTCCAATTGCAAACCAATCTCTTTGAAGAAGTCTGCATAATCGTCGAAGTTCTCCTCAATATCCTCGTACAGATGACGGATAGAGGCTTCAGTACTGTCCACCGAAAGGAATTCTCCGCGGCTCAGTCGCTCGTATATTCGTTGAGTATTATTTCGCATAGATGATAGGATATTCAATGTCTTGATAGGTGGCGTATTTCCCTGTCATTCGGCATTCTTCAGGATGCAAAATGACCAGTTGGCAAAAGAGAGCTGCGTGATCTTCTATATCACGCTTGGTCTTATAATCATATCTCAGGATGAAATCAAACAGGTTGTAGCTCGAAGCAGAAAAGGCATTCCATACCTCAGCAGGATCGACATCTTTTAACCGCTGCACATGGCCTTGCAAGTCCTCGTCTGTCAGCGGTTCCGCCTCTGTCCTGGCTGTTTTCCGCAGACCATTGCGCTTGGCTATCCGTCTCAGAATGCTTACTATCTGGTCATTCTCTCTAAGCATTTCCAAAGAGAGCCTTATTTTGCTGTATTGGCGGGATTCCATCCATAGCGGATTACTTTCATCCAGCACCTGCACCAGATTGGTATCTGTCTTGATAAGCAACTGGTCTTGCAGATATTTCAGCTTACGTATCTTCTTATAGAGTTGGTTCTGCTGTTCTATCTGGTTGATATAAACAATAATCTGCCTGTCTATTTCCATCAACGCATGGTACGCCTCCACAAAGTCGTGTTTCACGTCGCTGCACGTCTTTGCCATGTGTGGATCATTGGCCATCAGGAAGAAGGCGTGCTCATTGTCCATCAGTTTCTCACATTCACGTATCATCGAACGGATACTGTGACTTTTCTCATCAAGGTTCTGAAGTTTCTTTTTCTTGATAATATAGTTAGGCTCTTGCTTATACGCATTATCCATATTGCGTTTCAGGTCCACCACATTCTTCAGAGTCCTGAATCCCGTTTTCTTCAGTAGTTGCCGTACACTATCCTGATATCCTGCCTTACGGTTGGTATTCGTTTCTTGTAAAAAATAGCCAATGTATTCTTTTAGAGTGTTGATACATTCCTGTACGCTCAGAACACTAATTTCCTCGTTCACGTTCAATACTTCTTCAAAGAAATTGAGATAGTCACTCTCAATCTCTACTGTATTACCCGTTTCCACTAGTACACCATAATCCAGCAGTTTTCTCAGTCGGGCTTCATTACCACCCACCAATTCCAAAGCCAGTCCTTGCGGAAACTTCATCAGTTTCCGCTTCTCAAACATCTCGCTCAGTAATCCTTGTTCTCGCGAGAGTGTTTTAGTAAGCTCTTCTATGGTTCTGAAATGTGATAGTATCTCCATAAAGTATCAAACTTTCAAATGTTCATACAGCTTCAGCCGCAATACCTCACCATTTGGGAACTCGAACTTTTTGCGATTGAACATAGGATTATTCTTGTGGATAATGCGATGGTAATTGGGACTGATGATAATGATGTTCGTGGAGTCGTTGTTCTGCGAACGGGTGAAGTAGTCGATGTGGTGGGCCTCGACAACGCTGTCGCCATACTCGTCGCCAATCTTCTCGCCGCTGATCTCGTCGCGATAGTCGTAGAACCGCTTCAAGGTCAGGATGATGCTGCGGTCAATGCGACGATACTTCACCAGCCGCTGCTTCTCCTCAATCGAAGCGGTCTTGTCGGCCATGAAGAACTGGTCATCGTCACTCTGTTCGTAAACCTCCTCGGGAATGGCGTTCAGCGTGTGGGCTAGCTGCTGATAGTCGGAACTGGAGCAACACTCCATGCAGAGCACGTCGGGCGACGAGGTCAGATACAGCCGGATGTACTCCTGCAGGTCGTCAGGCAACGGAATCTGTCGCTTGCTCTTGCCCAGCACCTGCTTCTTCACAAACAGGTACGCATAGCTCTCCTGGAACACGGCCCGCAGTTTGACGGCCAACGGTGACTGGCGACTGTAGCGAATCTGAATGACATCCTTATGCCCCGCCCAGTTGCTCCGCACGAAGTTCTGGTTTTTCAGCTTCGCATCGTAGAACTCGCCGTCAATCAGTATTTTGATGTCCTTGCTCTGCCCGTGCGTCAAGATGGATTCATCCCACGCTTTGAACAGCGAGCACACCGACACCGGAATGGTCATCCCGTCATTCAGCAACGACCAGTCCACCGTCTTCTGCAATATGAATCCATTGTCGTAATCCATCAGAGTTATATTTTGCTTTTTTAATTTCTTGTTTACTTCTTACTGTCTTCTTTCCCTATCGAGAGACTATCGAACGCCTATTCTACGTCTATCTCTGTCCTTGCTACGACCTTCGAACGACAACGGAACGACCTCGCTACGATACGCCTTGGACACGCCTCCAACGCGCCAGTCTGTCTGACCTGTATATGTTCCGTTCGTCATCTTGTATCTTTATGTTTCATTTTATGTTAAAACTTAACTCGTCTTCATCCTCATGTTAAAGAATCCGAATTTTTTAACTCGTACTTCTTTACGTGTTATCATTTTGTAATATCATTAACATGAACAGATTCTATCACCTCTGCTGGTTTTGTTGCTTTATACTGACCAAACTCGATGAAGAGATTCATCAGGCGGATTTGGTATATCTTGATTGCTCATATTATGTATCTATTTTACTTCTATTCGTCTTCTTACATCTACGAGCCATCTCCGAGGGTACAAGCCTACTTTTGGTTCAGGATTCAGGGGTCATGTTGAACTTTAAGACGTTCTCCTTCCAACTTGTGACAACTGGGGACAAACTGGGGACATTATCACCGCCATTTTTACCGCCATTGTCGTAAGCCCTCAGTATCAAGTAGCCCTTTATATGCGAACCAGACAGGTCATTAGCAAAGGCAAAGATAGCTTCCTGGAACTTATCCATGTCACCTGTTGAAGTGGTTCGCTCCACACGATAGGTTTCCGTGCTATGCAGCAGTTCTTGTATTTCGTCTTTTGTTATCATTCGACTTATTTCTCTTGATTGAATTCTTCCTTTGGACTATAATGATTTACTGGAAAACTTTCCCATCATCAAAATAGAGAGGATGACTTTTGTCCGTTAAAAACTGTAGCTGTAAATCCATTAGTTCTGAGCTTGCCCCCGTTACTTCTAAGTCTTTATCAAAGACAACATGGAAATCAACGAAAAGTTTATGCTCAACATCTATGGGCTGTCCAGCAATTGATTGTGTCGCACATTTTGGCTTGATAATACCATCAAATGTGTGCCATAGTTGATCGATTGCGTCATTTGCCCTTTGAGTAATAGTCTGATAGTTGGAGGATGTAACATTCGTTTTGAACTCAATGAAACACATCTCTTTATCTGTCAAAAGCATTCCATCGCATACACCGCCAGCAATAACACTCGGTCCAGTAAGGATTCTGCCGTCAAGTGGCAGCAAAGCAATCGTATTATTGTTGGGATTGGCTGCAACGAAACACTTCGAAACAAACTCCGGTACCACATCAGTCCAATCTGTATAGCCAAGACTACCATCATCATAAACGTAAAGATTTTCTGCGGAACTTTTGTCGAAAGCATTAGCTACACCAATAGCACCACAGTTTTGTAATGCGGTGCACAATCTAAGATTTGTGATGGCAGCAGGCAAAATATTATTTGGCGAGAGTCTTGGCATAGCACTGGTATAAAGAGTTGAATACTCGCATAATATCGTCTGATGCAGAATCTAATTCGTTCTTTGATACAAGTCCCGTATTCGGATTTATAACAGATTGACAATAGATTGCATCAGAAGAAGACAAACGATAAACTGCTATATTATCGTCATTTATTTGATACTTTACAGGCAAAATGCTTTCTATCTGGTTCCTCAATTCTTCATTCGCATTAGCATACGCCTTGGCGCCCATAATCATTGTATTGATAATAGCCAATGAATATGGACTATGAGTAGTGAAAACAAGCATATTCTCATCGGAACTCGCATTGTTGTAAATCAGAGATTTGAGCACCTCCATCTGCGAACGTGGGAAAAGGTTCAATTCTGGTTCTTCAACAATGCTTATAAGTTGATTATATCTATTGGCGTCTGACAATTGACGAATCATCATATCCTTGATACTATCAGAAAATTCTTCATTCTGCATAATTTCAGCTACTCTTTTTTCCAACTTGTCTTTTTCTTCTTTGGAGAGTTTTATTTCTTCCTTGTCAGAAATCTTACTGCTCAGAAACTCTGATACAATACACATCGGAAGGGATGACTGAATTCCGCTAGAAGCATTGGTGAGTCTAACCTTATAGTTTGTACCCTGAATCCAGCCTGTATCATTCAAACTGTCATATTCAAAACGTAATCCCTCAAACGGAAGATTATACCCGCTCTGGAAGAATTTCTTTGCGTTTACAAATTCGTCTGAGAAAGTCTCACTTGAATCTGGCAACTCTTTCAATAGCTTTGACTTGTTCTCAGCGACACTTACTATTGAACGTTCTGCCGGAACATACATTACCTTTGAGATGCCTTTTATATCACAATTCTTTTCGGTTACGCTGAAATTGCCGTTCTCATACAAAAAATCATATAGATTTCCTTCAAATTTGATGTATGAGTTCTCATAGATGAAGGATTCTATTCTATGATATGCACACAACTTTGTCTTGAACCTATTATATTGTTCAAAGTATGAAAGTTTGTATTTCTTTTGACTTAAAACCTTTTCCATCCACTTAAACATGGAGAAAAGTTTTGCGACACAACTTTTGCCGGTGCCTTGATCTCCTATGAACAAGGTAACCTTCTTAAATATAATATCAAGGTCTTTGACTGGACCAAATGATTTTACTATTAAACGTTCGTTCATATGATTTTCTTTTTTTATTCTTGTTTATAACGCTTTTGTCTTATGCAATGACGTGGATTTCATTTTGCCATAGATACTAAAGACATATCATTTCTTTTCAATCCTCAACAGTTCGTTAATATCGACTTCGAGAATTTCCGCAATCTTGACGAATGTCTCCATAGGTGGCTGGCTGGAATTGGTACACCATTTACTTACGGTAGTTGGTGCACATTCCAATTGCTCGGATAGCCACTTGTTTGTCCTCTTCTTATCTGCGAGAACCACTTTGATTCTATTTTCCATTCTTCTTCAGATGAGTTGTACCTTATTATATAATAATACGCGTACAAAATTAATTAAATTTCCGCAAAACGAAGAAAAGAAAACCATTTTTCTGTAAAATACAGTCAATTTTATATCTTTTTCTTCACTTTTATTCTTCGTAGATACCATTTTTTTTGCGTGCTTGACCATAAAAAAGTGGTGTCCCAGATTGGTGTGGTTATTATACGATTAACAGATTCAATTATACGCCCAGGCTTACCGCCATCAGGCTTGCGTATAGGGTACGACTCAACTACGAGGTACCACTCTTCACGGTACTCAGACTTTCGGAGTTTGACCGTGACCTTTGTGTGCAATAACGGTTTTCTCATTTACTGTTCTGATTTATATAGTTTATCAATTTCTTCCTTTGGTACATAGACAAAGTTTCCGATTTGACGAGAGGGAATAGAATACTTCCTTACATGTGTCCATACGGAACTGTCATTGATATGATATTTCTCACAGACCTCACCGATGGTGTAGCAGTCTTCTGGCTCAAGGCTGTAGAGTTTTGGTAAAGGAGCCTCTTTTATTGCTTGGGCAACCGGACGCTTTGGAAACATAGATTCCAGGTCTGCTCTTCTGATACGGGTCATTCGCTCTCCTGTATTAATACAAGGTATTCTGAGTTTTGCAGCACTTTGTACTAATAAATCGTAAAATACTGAAAATAAGCACTCGGCAGTTTGGATTTGTTATTTATATTTAGTACATTTGTACTAATATTTATAGCAAATCCCATGAGGACAGGAAGACCGGCCAAAGCCAGC
>OQVQ01000647.1_pt1 | contig 15814 bp, 10 predicted proteins | sample 1691491 | NCBI WGS metagenome assembly OQVQ01 (sample SAMN03418252, study PRJEB22391) | human gut metagenome | biome: human-gut; feature: organic feature; material: feces | host: Homo sapiens | place: Tanzania | collected 2013-01
CCCTACAGATGCAACACATGCTACACTTGCCACAACCGCCACAGATGCAACACATGCAACACTTGCCACAACCGCTACAGACTCTACGGATGCGCCACGGATTCGACCTCGCCCACCATACCCACTATGCTCACCACCATCACGAAACGCTGACATTCCAGCGTCTGTGGCCTGCGGGGTCGTTGAGGTGCTTGAATACCGTTGAATTGTCACCACACCACAGCGTCCTACAACGCCCATCAAAGCTGCCAGTGGACAATATGAGGAGACCCCTTAGGTCTGCAAAGACGTGGATTCGGCTTCATGTCAAAGTGCACCTAGCGCACGTGAATGTATCTGATGACGCCTGAGCGCACCTGAATGTACCTGAGCGTCCCGCATCCCCGAATCCGGACCGTTTCAGAGCGGCTAGAAAGACCAAAGCATCCAGATGGGAAATGTCAGTGCCGCCCTTTTTCCAATCCCCGACTTTCCCGTGAAAAACCAAAAACAAACTTTTTGTTGCAAACCAGTGGGTGGTGGCTAGGCAATGAACGATATTTTGATTTTACGATTTCGAAAACTTTCCATTGGTTGCTTTCGAAAACGAAAATTTTTTGTTGCGTTTTGCAAGAAGTGCTTCTATACTGATTACGTATTATCAAACAACGTCTGCTGTGTGCCTTCAAGTTTCCACTTTTGGTGCAGGCAGAGCTGTAGTTTCAATGTTGAATAGGAGGTTTACAGTGAAACGTGCTTTGATCATCATGTTGGTGGCACTTGTTGCCACGACGACAGTTTTCGCACAGGGTCTTGAAGAGACCTCTGCATCGTTCCCGGATCCAGAAAGAACAATAACAATCATAGTTCCACAGGGTGCTGGTGGAGGAACGGACACTTTTGCAAGGACTCTTGCAGCAAAGATGACGGAGATTTCCGGCCAGAACTTCATTGTTGAGAACATCACGGGAAACTCAACCGGTACAGGTACAAACGAAGTCATCAAATCCGAGCCTGATGGCTACAAGATGCTCATGTACGGAACATACACAATCGTTGGAACATCCGTTGGAGCAACAGACGGTGCCTCTGGACTCGACTTCATCTCTGGACTTACTCTTGAGCCGTTTGTCATTGGTGTCAAGGCTGACTCCCAGTGGACCACACTTCAGGAGCTCATCGACTATGCAAAGGCCAATCCTGGTCAGGTCACGATTGGAAACGCTGGCGCAACAGGAACGACGGCTGTCGTAGCATGCGGACTCAACGTTGCATGTGGCAACTGCTTCAACGTCATCCCTGCAAACGGTGGTGCAGAGCTTCAGGCATGGGTCATGGGAGGACACTGTCAGGTTGGAATCTTCTCACAGACAGAGATCGTTTCCGGAATCAAGCCTCTCGCATTCCTTGGCGAGACAAGGTCCCTCAATGAGAACCTTGGCGATGTTCCTACAATCGTGGAAGCCGGCTATGGTGACCTCACAATCCCTTACGGATGCTTCCGAGGCCTTGCTGTTCCAAAAGGAACTCCAGATGAAGCAAAGAATTGGCTTGCAGACACCGTCAAGAAGGCTTTCTACTCAGACGAGTTCCAGTCATTCATGGCAAAGAAGGGATACCTTCAGACATTCTCAACGCTTGCAGATACAGATGCCTATAATGCACAGCTTATGGCTGACCTTCAGCCAGCTCTTAAGGCAGCAGGTCTCGTAAAGAAATGAGAGTTCAAGGCATCATTGGTCTAAAAGCCAATGATGCCTTTTCCCGGGGATAGTGGAGTCTTTCGACCGGTACAGCAACCGGTCGAATATTGCACAGAGGGTTTGTGTCCAAGCCAACGAGTCCTCTGTGGGGTAACCACTTCTAATTGTCAGGAGTCAAGAGTTATATGAAGAAAATCAAACTGTTTCCTCTTGTTATGACGGTTCTGTCTGCGCTCTACACGATCAGTACTGCGCTTTCAGAAGATTTCAAGTATCAGGTCGATACCGTTGGTGGAGATCCGGGCGGAAAGATTCTTCCACTCATAATGGGAGGATTCCTTTTTCTTGGTTTCCTGTTCATAACAATTAAGGAGCGTCCGGAAGGAAAGAAGATGGACAAAGAGACCATTGTACTCTTTCTTGTTACTCTTTTCCTTTCCATTGCATACGTAGCCTTGATCAGACAGATTGGATTTGTCCTCGTTACATCCGTCCTTGTATACAGTCTGCTCTATCTATACGCCACGATAGGAGAGAAGAGGAGCATAGCCCAGGCTTCAATTGGAGTTGTGGCGACCCTTGCTGGAACAGTTGGCTTCTATACCTTAATGAGACTCATCTCCAAATCCGTTATAAGGATGGGAAGGTCTGGAGCCCTTCCTTCCTTCTTTGGAAAATCTGCAGGAGGCGCATGCATTGCACTCCTATTCGTTGTAATAGTTACTGTCGTGCTTACTCTTACACTGGTGAAGATCCTGAGCAATAAGGGTTTCAACCGTCCAGCGGTTGCCGGAATCATAACCTTTGCAACAGTGCTTTTCCTGTATGTCGTGTTCAAGCAGTTCTTCCAGGTCAATCTTGCTCCTGGTCTCATCAAATACTGATAGGAGGTTGATCCATGGGTGATTTTGCACAGGGCTTCCAGATGGTGGCCAACATTTCTACTCTACTCTGGTGTGCGTTCGGTACCGTACTTGGAATCATTCTGGGTGCACTTCCTGGCCTTACGGCCACGATGGGAATTGCTCTTGTAATTCCTATTTCATACAGCATATCCAACACAGCTACAGGAATAGGGCTTCTTCTTTCCGTATACTGCGGTGCAGTTTGCGGTGCCTCGATTCCCGCAATCCTGTTAGGCATTCCTGGCAACCCAAACGCCATAGCCACAGTCACTGACGGTCAGCTCATGACCAAGAAAGGCCTTGCCGGGCAGGCTCTTGGCGGAGCAGTCATAGCCTCCATGATTGGTGGTCTTGGCTCGGAAATCCTTCTCGTGTTCTTTAGTCCATTGATTGCAAAGGCCACGCTTGCCTTTGGGCCTGCAGAGAAGACTACGCTGGCGCTTGTTGGACTTGTCATAATAGCATCGGTCTCTGGAAAGGACATCCTGAAAGGCCTTCTCATGGGTGCGTTGGGCTTTGTGTTCGCCTTCCTTGGCACGGATCCTATTTCCGGTGCATGCAGGATGCCGTTTGCCAATGCCCTCAAGAAGACCGTCCTTGCCGGTGGCTTTGACATGACTTCAACGCTAATTGGCCTTTATGGTGTAAGCCAGGTCTTTGCAGAACTTGCCAACCTGTCCAAACCTCAGAACACTGATGTTGCAACCAACATAGGAAAGGTGTTCCCTCCATTCAAGAAGGTCCTTTCTATGTGGCAGATAATACTCGCATCCTTGGGTATTGGTACGATTATTGGAGCAATTCCCGGAACTGGGGCATCTATTGCCGTTTTCATGGCGCATGACTCGGCCTCCAAGATCTGCGATGCATCCAACGGCAAGCTAGACAAGCCTGGTACGGGATGCCTTGAGGGTGTCTTCGCTCCTGAGGTTGCAAACAACGCAGTCACAGGAGGTGCTCTAATACCCGCCCTTTCCCTTGGAATCCCAGGAGACAGTGCAACGGCGGTTCTCATTGGAGCACTTATGATAAACGGTGTCACACCTGGTTTCCAGCTGTTCAGCACCAACATGCCGCTTGTGTACTCAATCTTCATCACTCTGTTCATAGCAAACGTGTTCATGGGAGTCTTCCAGCTTGCAGGAATCCGCCTCTATCCAAAGGTTCTTCTCATAAGCCAGCGCATCCTTATGCCAATAGTGCTCATACTTTCGTTCATTGGTTCTTACGCTCTTGCCGGAGCTTCAATACCAAAGGGAGTCTTCAATGTTGGAACGGCTCTCTTCATGGGTCTTGTAGGATATTCAATGAAGAAGAACGGCTACCCGCTGGCTCCTGTCGTCCTTGGCTTCATCCTTGGCGGAATGTTCGAAGAGAACTTCAGAAAGGCTGTGAAGCTTGGTGCTGGAACAATGGAGAGGTTCGTGACATCACCAATCTGCTGGGTGTTTACGCTCCTTGCTGTAGTCATAGTCGTTTCGTCCGTACTCAAGAACAGAAAAGAGGCAAAGGCGAATAATGCTTAAGTTTGTTTTCCTTGGTGCAAACGGATCCATTCAGGAGAGGGGGAATGGGAACACCTCCCTCCTGTTTTCTAACGGCACTTCATCCTTCCTTGTGGATGTGTCCGTAAACATCCATGCCGCTGTAGAGGCCAATGTAGATGCCGTGGTCATAACGCACGAGCATATTGACCACATGTATGCACTCCCGAGCCTGCTGCACCAGTTGTGGCTTTCAAAGCGCACGAAGCCGCTTACCATAATGTGTCCTGATGGTGTGCGAAGCATGGTGAACGGACTCATAGACAATTTTGCCATACGTTCCAAAAAAGGAATATTTGACATAGTGTTCGAAACTGCAGGTCACAATAGTGTTGGAAGCATGGAGCTTGAGTTTTTCAAGACCGTGCATACTCCAAACTCTGTAGGCCTGGTCGTAAGCGAAGGTTCCTGTGAGGCTTCAAAGAGGATTGTCTACACTTGCGACACAGCACCTATGGAGAACCCAAGGGAGGTTCTTCCCCAATACGTCTTTGGCGCTGATGTCCTTATACATGAGACGAATTCCGTCTGCAATGTTCGCAAACCCGATCACAGCTGCGGACTTGATGCGGCAAGGCTTGCCAATGAACTTGGCGCCAAACGCCTTGTAATATGCCATCTTCCAAAGGGAGACGACGCAAAGCACGCGATTTTGAAGGAAGCATGCAGTCTGTACCCAAATGCAGAGCTTCCAGAGGTACTGAAAGAGGAGACTGTTTGAAATGGATGACCTTCTACTTGGAATGTTCAAACTCTACGATATAAGGACGAAGGCGCACAACCTGACGCCACAGCTCAAGGACAGGCTGTACAACGCACTGGCCGTGTACTACAGAGACAGCGTCAAGGCTGGTTCAATAGTGATATGCCGTGATGCCCGACTGTATGTTCCAGAGCTCGTGGAAGGTCTTGTCCAGGCATTCTGCCTTGCAGGGATCGATGTCCTTGTGAATCCTCTTCCAATATCCACTTGCCAGTTCTACTACACCTGCATGAAATACAGGGACAGCGCCGGCATAATGGTCACAGCTTCCCACAATCCTGGCGAATACGTTGGCATGAAGCTCATGGCTCCTCAGCTGTTTCCCATTGCATATGGCAACGGACCTGAAGGTGGAGTTGAGAAAATCAAGCAGTTGTATATAGACAATGTACATATTCAGCCAAATTCGGAATCAAATCAACACAAAGCCTGCGGGTCCCAAGGAAAGGGAACCGTAACCGTCATAAACGAACTTGAAGGTTACATTGACTATTCAATGAAACTTGCAGGTGTAAAGGAAGGTTCTCTCAAGGGGCTCAATGTGCTATTTGAGTTCCTGAACGGTTCAGCTGGAACTGAAGAGGCCCTTGCATTCCAGAAGGCGGGAGCAACCGTTTCATACAGACATCTTCTTCCAAACGGCTTCTTCCCGGCAGGCGATCCAAACCCAATCATTGAATCGTCCATAGCCCCTGCAAGGGCCGCAATGAAGGAAGGCTCCTATGACATGGGGTTCTGCTTCGATGGCGACGGCGATAGGCTTGACCTTATGGACAGCAATGGCGAGCAGATAGTACCAGGGCTCAACATGGCAATCATCATACCTGAGATAATGAAGGTCTATGGCGGGACGAAGAAACATTTCTATGCCGATGTCAAAGCTCTTCCAATCTCATTGTGTGAGATTGCAAAGTCTGGTGCGGACGTCCACATAATCCGCAATGGGCACTCGTTCATAAAGGCAAAGCTCAGGGACAACTGCAGCGACGGATACTTTGCATCCGAAGAGGAATCAGCCCACTACTACATGAACTTTCCCTATGACATAGACGACCCGTCAAAGGGCTATGCGGCGGTGGAGTCCACCATGTTTTTCGCTCTTCTCACTGCAAGATGCTATCTTGAGAACCCACAGGCCTACAAACGGGCTGCAGAGCTTCAAAAATCGGTCTATAGGGAGAGGGAGTGGCCGTTGTATTGCGAGGCGGCCCCGGAGAAGATGCCACAGATCCTTGATGACGTGGAGAAGAGAATGAAGGAAATGGGTGCCGTCGTGATAGACCGCATGGATGATGGAAGCGATCTTGATGCAACTCTCATGCGCTTCAACCTGCCTGAGGGGATAGATGGTGGGACTGATCTTTCCAAAACAAAATGGGCACAGGTTGCGCAGCGCATTTCAAGAAGCGAGGATGCCATGGTTCGCTGGGAAGTAGTCTCCAACGACAAGACTGAGTGCGAAAGGCTCAATTCCATCATTAGGGAGATTGCGGACGGATACGTGGAGAAGGGCTTTGCCAGATACTTATGGTGAAGCTATAATCGACAGGGTTGGAGGGTTTTATGTCCATGAACGAAAGGCAGAACGAAATCATCAAGCTTCTATCGGGATCCGACTATGTCACGGTCGAGGAGTTCTCAAGAAGCCTTGGGGTTTCCAAGGTCACGATAAGGTCGGACTTGAACATCCTTGAGCAGAAGGGCCTTCTCATGCGCACCCACGGGGGAGCCATGATTCCGGATCGCCAGAACCCTTCGAGAAGCATCTCCAAGACCATAAGCGAATACGACGACGAGAAGGACCGCATAGCCAAGGCCGCTGCCCTTCTTGTGCCTGATAGGGGCACAATCCTTGTGGACAGCGGCTCGACGAGCCTTCATTTGTCCAAATACCTTCATGGTAGGAAACTCACCCTTGTGACGAACTCCCTGCTTCTGATCGACTCGTTCAGAAACGACGATTTCATGGATGTCGTGGCATTGGGAGGGACTCTCAAACGCAACGTCATGGGCATGGTTGGTCCTATGGCGATTTCAGATGTCGCAAGGGTCTATGCCGACATCCTCTTTCTTGGCTGCACAGGCTACACCAACGCCGGCGTGTTCTCGTCCAACCTAATCGAAGCCGAGCTCAAGCAGGCCATGACCAAATCGTCAGACAAGGTCTGCCTCATTGCGGACTCCAGCAAATACGGCACCAAAGCCATGGCCTTCATCTCATCCTGGGACGACATAGATGTTTTCATAACCGATTCCATTGAGCCCTCCCTACGAGAAAAACTCGAAAGCCGAGGCGTAGAGGTCATAATTGCCTAGAAGCTATTTCGTTGCGGTTTGGTTTTCTACCTGTTTCTCAAAGACGAAAGGAGCAAGATAGAAAGGGAAAAGGTTCAGTTGCTTCTCTTTTCCGATATCTTTTTGGCTGATTAGACAAGGCGTTGCTACGATGCTTGCGTACTTCTCTGTGAATGCATCGATTGATTCATGTTTTCCCAGTCCTGAACTCTTTACTTCGATTGGTACGGTCTTTGCACCTTTGGAGGAGATGAAATCGACTTCATAGGCATGTGTACTGTTCGGTTTTGGCCATGTCATATAGTAGAGTTCCAATCCACATGATGTCATTATTTGCGCAATTGAATTCTCATATAGGTATCCTAAATTTGCTGGAAGCTTGTCTGACAGCATTTTTGAATAGAGGGTCGCTGCAGTTTCCTTTCCTGTTTTGAGCAGGAGTGTGACGAACAATCCGGTATCGGCAAGGTATAGCTTGAATTTTTCCAAATCCTTTCCTTGTGAAAGGGCAATCGTTGGATCCGTGCAGTTGAAGCATGGCAGAACAGTTCTTGAGTTTATCAGCTCCGAAAGAGATTCATAGTGCCAGTTTCTTGCCTTCTTGTTCAAAGCAAGACTCATTGAGAACTGTTTTGAGCCCCTTGCAAGTTGTGATGGAATTGACTCGAAAAGCATTGAAATCTTTCCTGATGGATCTATCTTGAAGAAGTCCTCTTCGTAGAGGTCTATTATTCTCCGTTTCACGAAATCCACATCGTTGAAGTTCTTTTCCTCTATGTAGGCTTCCACGGACTGAGGCATTCCTCCCACCGCCATATAGATTCTGAAATCCCTCATAAGAGCCCTGTTTGTCTGTTGTCCTACAGGTTTTCCATTCTTGAATACATCTCTGAGTATGGGGTATGTATCCTTTCCTATAGCAAACAGGAACTCCTCGTAGTCCATTGGATACACTGGAATCCTGTATTCCTCGGAAGGAATCACTATGCCCTTTGTGTTCTTCTTTATGGAGAGGAGAGAACCCGTTTCTATATAATCGTACCTTCCATCCTTCACAAGGTATTTTATCGCTTGTCTTACTTTTGGCTGCAATTGTATTTCATCGAATATGACTACCGATTCCCTTTCATGCAAACGAACCCCAGTATAGGCTTGCAGGCGAAGGAAGAACATGTCAATGTTCGATATATCCGCTATCATCGAGAGGACTTCATCCGTTGTATCTGCAAAGTCTATCTTTATGTAGCTCTTGTATTCGTTCTTTGCAAACTCCTCGGCTATTGTGGATTTCCCAACCCGTCTTGGTCCTTCCAACAGTGCGGCGTATGAGCCGGAGAATCTCTGTTTCCATTCCTTCAATTGGAGTGTCACCTTTCTTTTGAAGATCATACCTGTCCATCCTTCAATGAAATTTTACAAGAAACCTGTCCATTCTTCAATAAAATTTTCTTGAAAACCTGTCCATCCTTCAATGTTTTGCATGTGGAAAAAGGAAGCGGAATAGGGCATACTATACTGTTGATGGCATTTGCATGTTGATTGGCGATTGCATGTTGATTGCAATTGCAAATGCAATGCCTGTAGGAGGGGATCTGTGAACAATACAGTGAAGAAGGCCTTGCGCTATGCACTTCTAGCTCTGCTTTTGATGATAATCGTGGCGGTGGTCACGTTCCTTTGCGTATACAGGACAAGGCTCAAGACAATGTCTACAATAGAGAAGCTGTCTAACTATGAGGACTACAACCTCTACCACATGGACGTAAAGTACGACTACAGCCTGCAGAAGATACTGGACAACGGAATCGTTGACAACCAAAGCTTCACCAACTCAATCCTCAAGGAAGTCCTTCCTCTTCTTCCAATACACATGGAAGCCAAGAGCTTTGGCTGCACAGCCTTCACAATGGAGACGACAGGTGGAAAGACCCTCATGGGCCACAACTACGACTTCAAGTTGGATACATCCTCAATACTTGTCTGCTGCGAGCCAAAGGACGGCTACAAGTCCATGGCCTTCGCCTCTTTGGACAACCTTGGAATCAAGGATGCAACAAAGGGCTTCTCTACAAAGATGGTGTGCCTTGCGGCTCCGTTTGCATGTCTTGATGGAATAAACGAAAAGGGCGTTTCGATTGCAATCCTAACGCTCGACAGCGAACCTACCAACCAGGTTGGCATGGACGATTCGAAGCAGACCATTGGAACATCCCTTGTCGTAAGGCTCGTGCTTGACTACGCAGCGACGACGCAGGAAGCGGTGGATCTCATTGCAAAGTACAACATGTTCGCAACAGCCGGACGCGACTACCACTTCTACATAACCGATGCCTCCGGTGATGGCAGAGTAGTGGAGTTCGACTGCGACAGCCCAACAAGACAAATGACCGTGACCCCAACCCCTGTCGTTACGAACTTCTTCATAATGTACGGTGACAAGGTCCTTCCAAACCAGAAGAACGAACAGTACGGCCACGGAAAGGAACGCTATGACAGCGTCTTGGATGTCATGGCAAAGAACAAGGGCCATGAAACGGTGGACACCGCATGGGCTGCCCTTGTGGCATCATCCCAGGAATCCAATCCAGAAGACGTTACAAGCAACACTCAGTGGTCCATCGTCTACAACAACACGGACCTCACGGCTACCATAAGCCTTAGAAGAAAGTGGGACGACAAGTTCCTTGTGATGTTTTAGGGATGAGCTTTTAAGCTCTTGGTATGTCAAGGATTTATGTTCAATAAACATTGAAAATCAATTGTACTAGATAACAAGAGCTGGTTCAAAAGGTGTTGCGAGAAGCAAATCTACAGGAGAATTGTATGGCTTCAAGGTTTATTACGAATGATGGGAACTCTCTTACTAACACAGTAAAAAGCTTGATTAACGTATCCAAGCAATTGGATTTTCTTGTAGGCTTTTTCTATTTTTCTGGTTTTGAACAAATCTATAGGGATATAAAGGATCTTCCGTTACGTATTCTTGTTGGTATGGATGCCGATGTTGATGTAGCAAATAGGATGCGAGAGTATTATACCTATTTGGGAAATGGCGTTTCTTGTGAGTCGAAGCTTTCAATAAAGAATAAGTGGTTTGATCAGGTTGTAGATGTTGTTTGCAAGACTGATTCCATTGATACTCAGGAAACTATGGAAGCATTCAAGGTATTCAAGGAAAAGCTTTTCAGGGGGACTTTGGAAGTTAGAAAGACTTCGGAACCAAACCATTCGAAGATGTATTTGTTTTCTTCCGTTTCGCCTGACCCAATTAGTAATAGTGAAACTGGAAAAGTCATTGTTGGATCCAGCAATTTTTCCATTCAAGGCTTGAAAGCAAGGAACGAAATAAATGTCTACCTTCAGGATGATAATGATTTCCAAGAAGCAAAAGATATATTCGAAGAACTATGGAAGTCTTCAGTCGTATTGGTTGATTCAAACAACAAAGATGAGTTCTTTGAGAAGGTTATAAGTAAAACTTGGTTGGATATGATCCCAAGACCATATCTTATGTACATAAGAATCCTTCTTGAATACTTCAAGGCGAATGAAGAGAAGATATTAACTCCAAATGAATTGTCAAAAGACAGTCTTACTGAATTCTTTAACGTTTCATACCAAATTGATGCCATTAGGGATGGAGTTGCCAAAGTTAGAAAGCATTCAGGATGCATAATTGCGGACGTTGTAGGATTGGGTAAAAGCATTGTTGCTTCTTCTATCGCTGCAAACCTAGAACTTTCTGGCGATGTTCAAAGGACTGTGATTATTTGTCCTCCTCATTTGAAATCCGAATGGGAGACATATGCACAAAGCTTCTACCTGAAAGGAGCTGCTATCTATACTCCTGGAAAGATAGAACAGGCTGTAAAAGATTATAAAACGGCTAAGAATCTTCTTGTTGTTATAGATGAAGCCCACAGGTACAGGAATGAAGATACTCAGGATTATGCTGACTTGCATGAGTTGTGTGCCGGAAATAAGGTTCTGCTACTTTCTGCTACACCTTTCAACAACAGTCCTGCTGATATTTTTGCAATGATCAAACTGTTTCAGATACCTTCCAATTCGACAATACAAACAGTAAATGATTTGTCCAAGCAAATGTCTCTCCTTATGACCAGGTATAAAGATTTGAAAAAGGATCAAAGCGTAGGAATCCTAACCGATGACGATTTTGAGAAAAAAGCATCGGAAATCGCTAGGAATATTAGAGATATTCTTGACCCAGTTGTTATTCGCAGAACACGAATTGATTTGATGAAACACAATGGTTATCGAAAAGATTTGGAAAAAAGAGGGATAGAGTTTGCAAAAGTTAATTCCCCGGTTTCGCAAAACTATGAGCTGGGAAACTTGTCAAAGTTGTATATTGAGACCCTCGAAGTCCTTGATTCTTCGTCTGCAAATGGAACTGTCAAGGGTTTCACAGGAGCCCGCTACCAGCCTTTGATTTACTTGAAAGACAATGAAGATGTTGTTAAGAAGTATGCAAAGATGTTTGATATGGACAACTTCAAGTTCAGCCAGAGGAACGTTGCAAAGTTCATGAAGCAGCTTCTTGTGTGTCGTTTTGAAAGTTCAAAAGAAGCGTTTGTACGAAGTTTGACAAACATTCTGAAGTCAATGGAAAAACTAAAGAAAGTTTACTGCGAATATCACATCATTCCGTTGGATAAGAAAGGTAAGCTTTTTGACAAGACTAAATTGGAAGATTTGGATGATGACTTTGATGGATCCCTCTTTGGATATGAGGAATACCTTAATATGGCTTTCTCTGAAGAAAGAAAAAAAGGATTAAAGTTTATTGATGCCAATGACTTGAATAGTAATTTTTTATTGGATTTGAATGATGATATAGCTTTGTTTAAAAAGTACTTGAAAAAGTGGAAAGCTGTAACGGCTGATCCTAAGCTTTCAGCTATTTCGAATAGTATTAAGCAATCTTTGGTAAGAGAGCCAAAGCGAAAAATCATTGTTTTCAGCGAATTTTCGGATACTGCAGAATATTTGTGTTCTGAATTGGAAAAGCAGGGAATAAGAGCTTATTCATATTCTGGCAAGAATGCGGGAAACGGAAGAAGAGATGTTATTAGAGCTAACTTTGATGCTGGCTATGCTTCTGAAATGAGAGATGACTATGATGTTCTTGTTGGCACGGATGCTATTTCTGAAGGTATAAGTTTGCACAGAGCTGGAACCATTTACAACTATGATATTCCATACAATCCAACTAGAGTAATACAACGTGTTGGACGTATAAACAGAATGAACAAGAAAGTGTTCGATGAATTGTATATCTACAATTTCTTTCCAACTGCTACAGGTGAAGCGGTGAGTCATAAATCAGAAATTAGTACGTTCAAAATGAAGCTGATTCAGGCAATTCTTGGTTCTGACACACAGATTTTAACTGATGATGAGGAAATCAATGGTTATTTTGCAAAGCAGTTTGATGATGCCTTTGCAGCAGACGACACTGTGTCTTGGGATATTGAGTATAGAAATGAGCTTGAAGAAATAAAGAACAACTATCCTGAATTGATTAAGGAAGCTGAGAGTTTGCCTCAACGTAGCAGGGTTGCTCGCAAGAATGTAGATATGAAGTTTTTAGGGGTAGATGGGAATGAATACTTCAAACCTCTACATGACAATGGAGTCTTCTTGTTTACTAGAAAAGGCGATTCCTTTAGATTCTCTTCAGACGATGATGAAATTGATGTTTTACCTCCTCAGCAGGCTTTGGCACTCTTCAAGGCAAAGCCTGAAGAAGAAGGGTTTGAGGTAACAGATGAGTTCTATCTAAAATATCAAAAGGCAAAAGAATCAAGTGGACTTGTCAAAACTAGTGTGAAGAGAACAAAGAGTTTGCAAGATGCTAACAAGGTTCTTGTCGTTCTAAGAAAACGACATTTGACACAGATAGATAAAGATTATCTTGATTCTGTGATAAAGACCGTTAATTTTGACTGTATTTCATTATTTAACCTTAAGAGAATTAAAAGAATTGATCCTATAAGTAGTGAAGCAATAAAGGAACTTAGAGAAATAGTCTCTGAGGAGTTTATCCAATCAGTTCTTGATAAAATTACTAAAATTGAAAGTGAACCGGAAGTGGTTCTTTTGTCAGAGGAAATGATTTAAGAGAGGTTGTTTATATATGTATCAGTTTGCTGTAGATGAAAAATATAATCACGATGCATTTGTAAGGTTCTTACAAGGTTTTCTTCCAGATTCTTTTGAACCAATGGACCACAATCCAATCTTTTATAACAACTTCTCTAGGATAGATGGGATTTCTGGTAATTCATGTGTTCTCGGAAGATGCCAAGAATTGGATCTAGAAGTTTATGAAATGTTGTATACGACAAGTACAGATCCGCGTGTTTCCTTAACGAATGATGTTGTCAATTACATGAAGTTTGTATCATCTTTCAGCAATGCTCTTGTTGTTTTTCATTCCGAACAGTCTCAACATTGGAGACTGTCATTAATTACTACAAGTTATGAGTTTAACAATGGAGAAATAACAAGAACCTATTCAAATCCTCGTCGTTTGTCTTTTTTGCTTGGCAGAGACTGTAAGAAACATACCCCTACATCAATGCTTTTTTCTAAGGGAGTAGTTGAATCATTCGATGATTTAAACGCAAGATTTGCAATTGAAGTAGTAACCAATGAGTTTTTCAATCTCTATCGTGAAAAATATGCGAATTTTGTTGAATATATTACAGGAAAACGCTTTGTGAAAACTGGAAACAGGTTCGAAGAAAAGGTTCTCCATGATCCCAATGAACAGTATTTTTCTCAGTTTAATAAAGACGATAAAGCAGTTAGGGACTTTGTAAAGAAGTTATTTGGCAGGCTTGTGTTCCTCCAGTTCCTACAAAAGAAGGGATGGCTTGGTGTTGAAGAAAACAAAGGTTGGGGCTCTGGTGATAGGCAATTTATGTTAAACCTTTATTCAAATTGCATAAAAAAAGATTCTTTCCTTGAGTCTGTATTAGAACCTTTGTTTTTTTTGACTTTGAATGATGACAGAGGAGAAAAGGCAATTGCCCCAGATTCTATATGTAAGGCTTATGGCAAAAGAATTCGCATACCATATCTAAATGGAGGGCTATTTGAAAAAGACAATCTTGACTCAAAAACTGTTGTTTTCCCTCGGACGTTGTTCTGTGATTTGCTAGAATTCTTTAATACTTATAATTTTACAATTGATGAGACGGATCCAAGCGAGCAAGAAATTGGTATTGACCCAGAAATGCTTGGAAAGATCTTTGAAAATCTGCTTGAGGACAATAAAGATAAAGGTGCGTTTTATACTCCGAAAGAGATAGTGCAGTACATGTGCAAAGAGAGCTTAATCGCCTATCTTGAAGAAAAAGTTGATGTTGACGTTAGAACTTTTGTGACATCACATACGCATTCATTTACCGATGCACAAAAAAGGGCTGTTTTAGAATCTCTTCTTGATGTTAAAATTTGCGATCCAGCAATAGGCTCTGGGGCTTTTCCTATGGGAATGATGAATGAACTCCTAGTTTGCAATCAAATTTTGGCAGGTGAAACAAAAACTCGTTTAGAACTCAAAAAACATATAGTGAAGAATAATCTTTATGGTGTAGATATCGAAAAAGGAGCCGTTGATATTGCCCGACTTCGCTTTTGGCTTGCAATTATTGTTGATGAAAAAACTCCTATTCCTCTTCCTAATTTAGATTATAAGATTATGCAAGGAAATAGCTTGCTTGAAAGCTACGATGGTATAGATTTAAGTTCTCTCACAAAGAGTGATGGTGGGCTATTTTCTGACGAAGAAGAAATCACTGAACTTACAAAAGCTGTAAATGGATATTTTGTTCCACAAGACCATGTAGCAAAGAATATTGATAGTATTTTAAGTGATTTACAGATTAAGACCATAATTCAAGAGAAATTAATTGCACTTTTAAAAGCAAGAGGTTTTTCAAAAGATAACGATTTCTATTCAGAACTCAAACAAATAGATTTACATGCTAATACGGAGTTTTTTCTTTGGCATACGTGGTTTAGAGATGTATTTAATCGACCCAATAATTGCAACGGCTTTGACATTGTAATAGGAAATCCTCCTTATATTAAGGAATATGAAAATAGGCATGCCTTTGACGGTTTTAGAGAATCAAGCCCATACTATATGGGAAAAATGGATTTGTGGTATGGGTTTGCTTGCCATGGAATAGATTTGTTGAGAGACAAAGGGATCCTCTGTTTTATCGCTCAGAATAATTGGACAACAAGTTCTGGAGCCAAAAAGATGAGAAACAAGGTCGTTTCTGACGCTGAAATTAAACAACTTGTTGATTTCAACACATATATGGTTTTTGAGAATGCCAGCATTCAGACTATGATTATGATATTCGAAAAGAATAAGACAACTGACAATTATAGTTTTGATTATAGAAAGTTAATTTTTAATGACAAATCTGCGATGATGAATTTGTTGAATAAACAAATATCGCCAGATTCAGTTTTTCTTAGACCTGTTTTCAATAAAGTGAAAAACAAGGACCGTGTTTTTACGTTTTCTGGAAATGAAGATTTGCTCGAGAAAATTAACTTTCTATAATCAAAACTATAATT
>OQVQ01000656.1_pt1 | contig 15626 bp, 8 predicted proteins | sample 1691491 | NCBI WGS metagenome assembly OQVQ01 (sample SAMN03418252, study PRJEB22391) | human gut metagenome | biome: human-gut; feature: organic feature; material: feces | host: Homo sapiens | place: Tanzania | collected 2013-01
CTTATTCAGAGGTACTGCCTAAAGAGGTAGAGTTGAAAACCAAGTTCTCTCGTAATATCGAGTTGAACGTTCCATTCGTAACAGCCGCTATGGATACTGTTACCGAGGCGTCTATGGCCATAGCCATAGCTCGTGAGGGAGGTATCGGTGTTATCCACAAGAACATGTCTATTGAGGAGCAAGCACGCCAGGTGGCCATTGTGAAGCGTGCCGAGAATGGAATGATTTACGATCCAGTCACTATTCGTCGCGGAAGCACAGTGCAGGATGCTCTTGATATGATGCATGACTATCATATTGGTGGTATTCCTGTTGTTGACGACGAAAACCATTTGGTTGGTATTGTAACAAATCGTGACTTGCGTTTCGAGCGTCACCTTGACAAGAAGATTGACGAGGTGATGACTTCTGAGAATCTTGTTACTACCCATCAGCAGACCGACTTGACAGCAGCTGCTCAGATTCTTCAGGAGAACAAGATCGAGAAACTTCCTGTTGTGGATAATGCAAACCATCTTGTAGGTTTGATTACTTATAAGGATATCACAAAGGCAAAGGACAAGCCAATGGCATGCAAAGATGAGAAAGGTCGTCTGCGTGTCGCAGCTGGAGTTGGTGTTACTGCCGATACTCTCGACAGAGCCAAGGCTTTGGTTGAGGCTGGTGCCGATGCTATCGTTATTGATACTGCTCACGGACATTCCAAGGGTGTAGTAGAGAAGTTGCACGCAGTAAAGGCTGCCTTCCCTCAGGTAGATGTTGTTGTCGGTAATGTGGCAACAGGCGAGGCTGCTAAATACTTGGTAGACAATGGCGCTGATGGCGTAAAGGTAGGTATCGGTCCTGGTTCTATCTGTACCACACGTATCGTTGCTGGCGTAGGTGTTCCTCAGTTGTCTGCTGTTTATGACGTTGCTTGTGCGCTTGAGGGCACTGGTGTGCCTCTTATCGCTGACGGCGGACTCCGTTATTCTGGTGACGTAGTTAAGGCATTGGCAGCTGGTGGCTACTCTGTAATGATTGGTTCACTCGTAGCTGGTACAGAAGAGGCTCCTGGTGAGACCATTCTCTACAACGGACGTAAGTTTAAGTCTTACCGTGGTATGGGTTCTCTCGAAGCTATGGAGAAAGGTTCTGCCGACCGTTACTTCCAGGGTGGCGTGAAAGAAGCAAAGAAACTCGTACCGGAAGGTATCGCTGGTCGCGTACCTTACAAGGGAACTGTTCAGGAGGTGATTTATCAGCTCGTAGGCGGTCTCCGTTCAGGTATGGGATATTGCGGAGCGAAAGACATCATGTCTCTCCACAATGCCAAGTTTACCCGCATTACCAATGCCGGCATCCTTGAGAGCCACCCACACGAGGTGATCATTACTTCCGAGGCTCCTAACTATAGCCGTCCTATGTAATAGATAGTTGTTTGGTGGTTTTGTCGTCCTGATGTCTGATTGATGGCAATGACAATGTTATGGCGTTGCGTTCCGTCAATTCTTGGCAACGGGCATACAAGACCACCAAACAATCATAATTATACAATAATTTGCCACAGTGCCAACGGCTTTCTCCGTTGGACAATGTAAGAATCAATAAAGCAACCAAACAATAGAAATGACGAAATTTGCAATGTCCGTAGCTGGACTGCTATGCTCTTTGGCTGTAAGTGCGCAGGTCAATGACCCTGTTATCATGACTGTAGGAGGAAAACCTGTACTGCGTTCCGAATTTGAATATTCCTATAACAAGAACAATACCGACGGTGTCATCGACAGAAAGACCGTGGAGGAATATGTGGAACTGTTTGCCAACTACAAACTGAAGGTGGCTGCCGCCCTCGAAGAGCATTTTGATACTCTTACTTCTTTCAATAAGGAGTATCTGGAATATCGTGATCAGCAGATTCGTCCTACTCTTATTGACGATGCTGATATTGAGGTCGAAGCAAGAAAAATCTATCAATCTACGAAGGATAGAATAGGTCCTGACGGATTGGTGGAGCCTGCTCACATCCTTTTGCGCTTGGCACAGCAGGCTGATGCGCAGACTCAGAGCAAGGTAAAGCAACGTGCTGACTCCATATATAACGCCCTTCTTGCTGGCGCAGACTTCGCTGAGATGGCAAGAAAATACAGTGAGGACCCTGGTTCGGCACAGCGCGGTGGCTCTATAGGTCAGATAAGCAGAGGTCAGACTCTGAAAGAATTTGAAGATGCCACCTTCGCATTGAAGGATGGCGAGATGTCCAAGCCAGTCCTCTCGTCTGTTGGCTATCATATCATAAAGATGATAAAGCATGCTGACTTTCCGCCATTCGACTCTTTACGCGTGGATATCAGAAACTTTATCGAGGCTCGCGGACTCCGTGAGGCTGTCATAAATGAGAAGATTGAGGCACTTGCAAAGCAGGGTAACACTACTCCTGCCAATCTGATGAACCAGCGTGCCGACTCTCTCGCTGCCATCGACCAGGATACAAAGTATCTTTTCCAGGAATATCACGATGGACTGCTGCTCTATGAAATCAGCAATCGTGAGGTATGGGATAAGGCAAGCAAGGATGAAGAGGGCTTGAAGGCTTTCTTCAAAAAGAATAAAAAGAAATATAAGTGGGACTCCCCACGCTTCAAAGGCATAGCTTATTATGCCAAAGATAATAAGGATATCGCTGCAGTGAAGAAGTCACTGAAAGGCGTTTCCTTTGATAAATGGGCGGAAGTGCTTCGCTCTACTTTCAATTCAGACTCCGTACTGAAGATCAGAGTGGAGAAAGGACTCTTCAAAAAGGGTGATAATGTCCTCGTGGACAAATATGAATTTGACGTCGATACTATCCCTGCTGAGAAGAAAGACTATCCTTATTGTGCCACATACGGTAAGATGCTCAAGGCTCCAAAGGAGATGAGCGATGTCCGTTCACAGGTGACATCCGACTATCAGGATGCTATGGAGAAGAAATGGCTTCAGGGATTGCGTAAGAAGTTTCCTGTAGTGGTAAATAAGGACGTAGTAGCTACAGTCAATAAACATTAAGAATGAAAAGAATATACTATATAATAGCTTCCCTTTTACTCATCGGAGTGACTTCTTTCGCAAGTCGCTCTATGGGGCATTTTGCTTCAAAAGCCACTGAGCCACAGAGTGAAAGCAACATCGTAAAGGAGGCAACAGCCGACGATAAGGAAGATACTGACAGCGTAAGCACAGATATTCCGAAGCCAATAGACCTCTCTGGAGTCAATTTCCTTGACGAAGTGGTATGGGTTGTCGGCGATGAGGCTATCCTGCGTTCTGATATTGAGATGATGAGACTGCAGGGCGAGCAGGAAGGTTACGACTTGGGTGGTGACCCTGATTGCCGCATTCCTGAGCAGTTGGCTGTCCAGAAGCTTTTCCTCCATCAGGCTGCCATTGACAGTATTGAGGTCAGCGAGGCTGAAGTGTCGCAGGTCATTGACCAGCAGATCAATGCTTGGATACAGATGGCTGGCTCAAGAGAGAAGCTGGAAGACTATCGTAAGCAGAGTATCACTAAGATGCGACAGGAACTTCACGATGATTTCAAGAATCGTCAGCTCGTGCAGAAGATGCGTGAGAAGCTCGTGGAGGACGTGAAAGTGACTCCTGCTGACGTGAGAGCTTACTTCCGCAACCTGCCAGAGGATAGCATTCCTTTCGTGCCTACTGAGGTGGAGGTGCAGATTATCACTTCTGCTCCGCGCATTCCTATTGAGGATATAAATAAGGTGAAGGATGATCTCCGTGACTATACCGAGCGCGTAACCACCGGCAAGACCACTTTTGCTACCTTGGCACGCCTCTATTCCGAGGACCCAGGCACCGCTCGTCAGGGTGGTGAGATGGATTACACTGGTCGTGCTCACCTCGATCCTGCCTTTGCAGCAGTAGCTTTCAATCTCACTGACCCTAAGAAGATTAGTAAGATTGTAGAGTCTGAGTTAGGATTCCACATCATACAGTTGATTGACAAGCGTGGAGACAAGATTAAGTTCCGCCACATTCTGCGCAAGCCAAAGGTGCCACAAGCATCCATCGATGCAGCTTTGCTCCGCCTTGACTCTATCGCTGATGATATTCGCGCTGAGAAATTTACATTTGAGAATGGCGCTACATTCATCTCTGATGATAAGGATACTCGCAACAGTTACGGACTTATGTCCTTCCAGAATGAAGACGGACGCACCTCTAAGTTCAGAATGAGAGACCTCCCTACTGAGGTGGCTCGCGTCGTTGACACTCTGAAGGTGGGTCAGATTTCCAAATCATTCACCATGATCAATGACAAGGGAAAGACTGTCTGCGCTATAGTAAGACTCAAAACCCGCATCGACGGTCACAGAGCCACGATAACAGAGGACTTCCAGGTGATGCGTAATGTCGTTCTTGCCCGTGAACGTGACAAGGTAATACATGAATGGGTAAAGAAGAAAGTGGCAGATACTTACGTCAGAATGGATGACCGCTACAAGAATTGTAACTTTGAATACGAAGGTTGGGTAAAGTGAATACGACTGAAAAAATAAAGAACTATAACTGGCACAGAATCATATTGTTTATGGTCCTGTGCCTTTTTGGAATTAGTATTGCCTATTCCGTCAAGCCACGACGCCACCGTAAGGGTGTCAAGCAGGTCGATGAGCGCATTTATCTCGTTCATGCAGACGAATTGTATTATGACATCTATGGTCCGCATCCTGATGCTCAGATTGCGAAAGGTAAGGTTTCATTCCGTCATAAGGGCGCTACGCTGACCTGTGACAGTGCTTATTTCTATGAGCAAAGCAATAGTTTCGAGGCTTACGGACACGTCAAGATGCGCCAGGGAGATACTTTGTCTCTCCATTCTGAATACGCATGGTATGATGGCAATGATGAGATGGCAGAGGCAAGGCGTAATGTCGTGCTCAAGCATAGGAAGTCAACGCTCTATTGTGACTCCCTGAATTATGACCGTATGTATGGCATTGCCTATTTCTTTGAGGGCGGAAAACTCGTGGATAACGGCAGTACATTGACTTCTGACTGGGGACAATACAATACGGAAACACGCCAGTCGGTGTTCTATTACAACGTAAAACTGAAGAATAAGCAGTTTACAATGACTTCCGACACCATGTATTACGACACGAAAGCCACCCTTTCCCACGTAGTAGGACCGTCGGTAATCACGTCCAAGAATGGTATCGTCCACACAAAGGATGCTTATTACAACACTTCCACTGAGCGTTCTGAGCTCTATGGTCGCTCTACTGTCTATAATGGACCGAAGACCATCACCGCAGACAGCCTCTATACCAACAACAAGACCAACTCCAATGAGGGCTTTGGCAATGTGGTATATGTGGATTCTCTCAATAAGAACACCTTCCTCGGCAATCATATCTACTATGAAGAGAAGACTGGTTACGGCTATGCCACAGACTCTGCCGTCGTGATGGACTATTCGCAGAAGGATACTCTCTATCTGCATGGCGATAGTATCAAGATGTACACATTCAATATTGAGACGGATTCTGTCTATCGACAGATACATGCCTTCAATAAGGTGCGTGCTTATCGCAATGACATACAGGCGGTATGCGATTCCCTGGTCTATAATTCTCTCGACTCATGTATGACGATGTACAAGGATCCTATAGTATGGAATATGGGCAGACAGGTGCTCGGAGAGGTGATGCATGCCTATATGAAGGATTCCACCATACATTATGCTGACGTGATAGGGCAGGCTTTGAGCGTCGAGCAGATGGATTCCGTGCATTTCAATCAGGTCGCTGCCAAGGAGATGAGGGTCTATTTCGAGGATGGAAACCCTCGTCAGACATGGTCTGTGGGCAATGTGCAGACTATCTATTACCCCGTAGATGATGCTGATTCCACTATTATCGGGCTCAATTATCTTGAGACTGACACCATGAAGATGTATCTCACGGCTGACAAAAAGCTCGACCATATATGGACTTGCCGAGCTGAAGGCACCATGTATCCTATCAGTCAGATACCGCCAGACAAGTATAAGTTGCCTAATTTCGCATGGTTTGACTTCATCCGACCTAAGAATAAAGACGACATTTTCCTATGGCGAGGCAAGGGTAACGATGCTGTGCTGAAGGAAGAGAAAAGACGTGAGCCGCCTAAGAGAAAAATATAAGTAGGTAATCAAAATCATTTTGATAATGTATAGATATTATAAAAATAATTCCGATCACCTACTTAAAAGAATAATATGTGAGTCGAATCATTATTATCAATGAGCACTCACCTTTATACAAATCAACTATTGTCAAATTATTTTTGACAATCTACTGAAAGGTAAATGGACATAATACAGTTACTTCCTGACTATGTAGCAAACCAGATAGCTGCAGGAGAGGTCATTCAGCGCCCTGCCTCCGTGGTAAAGGAACTGGTGGAGAATGCTATAGACGCCGGAGCAAAGACGATTAAGGTGCTTATCGTCGATGCCGGTAGGACATCAATACAGGTTATTGATGACGGATGTGGTATGTCCGATACTGATGCTCGCCTCTCCTTCGAGCGCCATGCCACGTCAAAGATTGCGCAATTCTCTGATCTCGCCACGCTTCATACCATGGGATTTCGTGGTGAAGCCTTGGCTTCCATTGCCGCTGTGGCGCAGGTAACGCTGCAGACGCGCCGTAAAGAGGAAGAACTCGGCACTTGTCTGAAGATTGCAGGCTCATCAAATGTGACCAGTCAGGAGGAGATAGCGTGCGCTCCTGGAAGTAATTTCAATGTAGAAAACCTCTTCTACAACGTGCCGGCAAGAAGAAAGTTCCTCAAAAGTGACAAGACGGAGATGAAAAACATCACCGAGACCTTTGAGAGAATCGCACTTGTCTATCCTAATGTCAAGTTTGAACTCTATCAGAACGGACAGCCTGTGATGATTCTTCCTGCCACTACCCAATTGCAGAGAATCGTGGATTTCTTTGGAAAGAAGATAAACAAGACGCTCCTGCCTATCGAGGACAAGACCACGATATGCGGAATAAGGGGATATGTCGGCAAACCGGAGTCTTCCAAGAAGAGCGGAGCACCGCAGTTCTTCTTCGTCAACGGAAGATTCATGAAGCATCCTTATTTCCACAAGGCCATACAGAAGGCGGTGGAAAGGCTTATTCCGTCTGGTGAACAGATTCCTTATTTCATCTTTCTCACCGTGGATCCGGAGGATATAGACGTAAATATCCATCCTGTCAAGACGGAGATAAAGTTTACTAACGAGCAGGCTATATGGCAGTTGCTTCTTGCAAATGTACAGAATGCGATAGGACAGAATTCTTCTGTCACCGAACTCGAATTTGATACAGAGGGCCGTCCCGACATTCCTGTCTTCAATCCGGAAAACTTGCACAATGTCACACAGCCTACTTGGGAGGTCGATACTGATTATAATCCTTTTGCAGAAGGAAAAGAAACTGACGAGATTCCTACGCTCTCATCCAGTTCTTCCAGTGGTACGCCAAAGTCTAATCTTTCGCAGGCACATTCCATTTGGGGGAATACGAGGTCTGCTTCCCTCGGTATCGGAGCGGAAAAGGCTGCAAATCAGGCTGGAGAATGGGAGAAACTATATGAAGGAATACGCGAGGCAAACACTCCGCATACCCATACCATTGACCTTTTCCCTTCTGCATCTGCTGATGAAAAGCAATCTACGACGGAAGGAAACGAGACCATCGGCAGTTTTCTGAATGAGCGTTCGCATGAGTATCTGCTGTATTGCGGAAAGTATATTGTCACACAGACGCCTATGGGACTCGTCCTTATCGACCAGCATAGGGCTGATGCACAGATAAGGTATGAGGAATATATGAAGTCAGGTGCTGAGAGTGCCGCTCACGTGCAGAAGATGTTGTTTCCTGAAATCGTCTCTTTTCCTCAGACATATAGCGAGCAGATAGAGGCAATAGTGGCTGATTTGTCACGTCTCGGATTTGAAATCACAGATATGGGAGGCATGAGTTATCAGTTGTCGGGCTATCCAGCAGGACTTGACGGGCTTGAGCCCGTGCGCCTTGTCACCGAACTTGTCGATTCTGCCGTCAACAGATATTCCAAAGTGGAGGAAGAAGTCAATGCTATCCTTGCCGAAGAATTGGCAGAGAAGGCTGCAATACCTTACGGACAGGTGCTCTCCAATGATGAGATGGACGACCTCGTGGATAGGCTCCTGCAGTGCAAGTCATTCCTATACACCTACAATGGCAAGCCGATAACTGCCACTATACAGGATAGTTACATCGCTTCTTTGTTTTGATAGCTACGCTGTTTGAATGTTAATTATAATATCATAACGTAATATGAAGAAAATATTTATCACCTTGTGTCTTGCGAGTGCATTCTTTCCAGCATTCGCCCAGATAGAAAAAGACAAGGATATCGATCCTGACTTTACTATTTCTGCCGAAGAAGAATTTGGCAATGTCGATCAAGACTTCACTCAAGTGCCTGTAGAAGGCTCCGATACTTATCCTACATTGCAGCATAGTGTGGCAACAAATGGATTCCTGAGCAACTGGTTCTTTCAGGCAGGATTCGACTGGAGTGCTTTCTATTCAGATGAGGAGCATGGACTCGGACTTTCCAAAAGCCCGTTTAAGTCATACCGTTCCACTCCCGCTCTTTCCTTTGCATTGGGTAAGAATATCACTCCAGATTTCTCTCTCCGCCTGAAGATGCAGGGATTCTGGGGCAAAACGGTAGCTTCTGCATCATCAGAGGAAAACAAAAACAGCAACATCAATCTCCAGTTGCAGCCTATGTTCAATCTCACCAATATATTCTGTGGATATAAAGGCACACGAGTATGGAACATAAGTGCGTTCCTTGGCGCTGGTGTCAACTATTGCGATAAGGCAGAAGTCAATGCCATGTCCATCTCTTTCGGTCTGCATTCCTCTTGGAAGGTTAGCTCTCTATGTGATGTATATGCCGAGTTAGGTCTCCTGAAGAGCGAGCACGACGCTGATGGCAAGTCATTGCCGAAGTCTGAAGAGAATCGTCTATGGAGAAATCATGATAATAATGTCTATGCTGAGATAGGTGTCAATATAAATCTTAGTAAGGCAGGATGGAGAAAGAGTGTAGATATCGACGCTGTCAATATGCTCCATCAAGCAGAATTGGATGCTCTCAATGCACAAATCTCCGACCTCAAAGCCGAGAATGAACGCATGAAGAAAAGTCTCGACAAGGCTCAGAACAAGAAATAATTAGCTCTCTCTCTTGTTTGACTAAAGTGTTTATAGCAGTCTGATTGCTTGTAAATAGAATAATAAGGAAAAAATAAATTAAAACAAAATCTGTTTAGGCTCTAATGACCGATATGGGTTCAATGATAGGGAAATCCCTATACAGTATTAGAAGATTTCCCGCGTTGAGTGACTGAAAAATCCGTATTTTTGCTCCCAGAATAATATAACAATACAGATATGAAGAAAATGATTACAAAGGTGATGATGACGGTCGTGCTACTGTCGCTCACTACAATGGCTGAGGCGCAGAGAATGGATAAGGATGGTTATCGCATCAAGGGCAATGTGGCTCTCTTTCAAGGCAAGGCGATACGTGAGGCTGACGTCAGGACATTCGTGGTGCTTGGCTATGGTTATGCTAAAGATCGTGAAAATGTATATCTGAATGGAAAGGTGTTGCCTTGGGTGGATCCAGTGACGTTCTCACTCAAAAAGGGAAACGGCAATCATGGACATGGTAATTACCGACCTAATCATGGAGGCGGAAACCGTCATGATAATGAATGTCAGGGGAGTTATAATAATAGGTATTACGAGAAGTATGTCGTAACCAGTTTTGATGTGTACTATGCTGGAAAGAAACTGTCAGATGCCTCTGCCTCCTCATTCAAGAACTTGGGTTACGGCTATGGTAAGGATGCCTTCAATGTCTATTATCGTGGTAAGAGAATAAATGATGCAAGTGGTAGTTCGTTCCGACTGCTGGAACATGGCTATAGCAAAGACGCCTTTAATGTGTATTATTATGGTGAGAAGTTGAATGACGCCAGTGCTTCCAGTTTCAAGGTGGACGATGATGGATATGCCCACGACGCTTTCTCCATGTATTATTACGGAAAGAAAATAAAGTAATTCAACTTTCGTAAGTAAAAATACCCCTCAGTCCACACCTCCGTGGGGAAGTAAATAATATCAATGTTTGATGATGTTGTTTGGTTATCTGGTTGCTTAGTTGGATGTGTATTAACATGACAAGCAACTAAACAATCAGATAACTAAACTACTAAACATTTATATAGAAATTGTGCCCAAGAAGCCTATATTATAGAATTCATTATTATTCATAAGTCAACTGCCATTATCTCCTAAACTTTATCAACTCTTCGCCACTAATATACACTGGCATACCCTTTGCATACTCTGCATTTCTCATTTTCTCTGCTTCGATAATCGCTGCAATGTCAAACTCTCCGAGCGTTATCTCTTCATCGAAGAAGTAGCAGAAATACCTATCATGCCGTGGGTTCAGATACCCTTGGCTTATCATCTGCTCACGAGTCAGCTCACCAGTGTTCTTTACACGAAACGCCTTATACACTTTGTTCTCACCAACATTATAAAGAATTGCGAACTTGGCGTGCTTCACATAGTCACGGCTCTTCACAACACCGCCATGTACGTCCTTACCAAGGCGTACATTATATGCATCGTCACGCTTACCTCCTTTACGGCTGAATATCCAATTTAAATGCTCCATGCCGTTCACGATGCCAATAAGAAATGTCGCCTTGGGGTAGTTCTCCAAATAGTGCATCGTGAGAAACTGCTTCGGAATGACATCATGTGGACGCGCTTCCACTCTCGGCATCACATCCTCTGGTAGTGTTCTTGGGTCCACGCCAAGTGGACACTTAGCGATGTAGAAAGCGTGCTTCAACTCGAACATCACGGCTTCGTTCTCGCTTGCCACCTTTTCCCTAATGGCTGTATCCGCTTCTTTCTCTGGCTTTCGTAGCGCAAGCGAGAAATATTGCTGGTCACTACCTTCTCGGTTGTCGAAAGGATGATACACCTTGCCAAGCACTTGCTGAAAGTTCTCTCTGAGGTAGGCATCGGGATTGACATCGCTCTTGGCAGTCATGGCGTAGAACTCGAAGTTTTCTTTGAGCATCTGTTGGATTTCGATGCGGAACATCCGTCGCACCTTATTGCGCCACTGCACCTTGCTTGCGGAATTATTGCGTCCGTAGAGTGCCACGACAAAGAGGAAGTTTACGTCGTAGTGTGCAAGCAGAAACGTATCTCTGTCAAACAATCTATTCTCAAACTGCCTACTTAGATAATATTGTTGTCTGCGCTTGCCGTCTTCCTTGTCGCTGTCTATGAGTTTGATGTCGTTTTCTGGACGAAGCACGTTCTGGTTGGCGGAGATAAAGAAGTTCGGGATGATGTTATAGCCTTCGGTCACGTCATCGCGCAGCTTCACATGTCCGCTTCTGTCTTCTGCCTTGCCATCGTTGAACAGGTCAATATTCCATTGGATGACATTTCTTGCATAGGTAAACTGCTTGTAGATTGACTCCTTACCGAGCGAGTTGCCTCGCTTGTAATACTTGGAGTCGCCTATGTAATAGATATTATCGTCCTTGTCGTTATTGGTTAGTTCATGGTACTGGTATATGTGGTCCACTCGCTTGCCGTCGGGCTGGTCTTTGAGTTCCTTAGGCAACTTCTGGTCGCCGGCTATCAGTTCATCGATGATGGCTTCAAACACGATATGGAAACTCTTCACCAACAGGTATTCCCTTTGGTCAACGTTGAGCATGATGTTGTCGGGACGGTCGAAGAAGGCATAGCACAACTCCCATAGCTCCAACGCCTTGTCGGAGAAGTATTTGTACTTGATTTGTTTTAGCCGACGTTTGCCGTAGCCGCCTATGTATCTCGCAAACTTGTCGCCTCGTATTAGGGGAAAGTTCACGTTGATGCTTACAGGGAAACCATACTTGTCGTGCATGTGCTGCAGGATGCTGTAATAGATAATGAGCAACTCCTCGTCGAAGTTTATCTGGCGTTTCTTGTTGATGGGATTCAGATAGCTCACGTCTTGTCGATGTGTGCCACTGGTGGTTTCCTGTATCACGGCTTGGCTTCGGCTGATGGTGCGTGTCCAGTTTATCTTGTTGTAGCCGGAGTGGAGATTCTTCACGATGAAGATTACGAAGCTCTCGTTTCGTTTGTTCCATTCTTGCAAGGTGAGCAGCACGTCGAGAAACGTGTTTGCCTTGCGCTTCCTTGTGTGTCCCATCATCGGGGCTTGCTTGTAGAGTACTATGCTCGACTGCCGCTTGCCGTCTTCCACTCGGTCAAACTCATGGTCGCGGAACACGGTGATGGCTCGGTATATCCATACGCTCAGGTTGTAGATAAACGTGTGTTCCTCGGAGGTCAGTTCCTTGCAGTCCTCGGCATTTATCAAGTCCTTAGGCTCGATATGCCCGAACACCTTTTCTTTGCCAAACTCGCCTTCCAACAATACCTTGGGCAGAATAAACACGCAGTCGTTTACGTCGGGATCGTCATTGAAATAGTAGCCCACATAGCTAAGGCTCACTTTTCCCTTCACGTCTTGAAGCACACCAAGGCCTTTGAGAACGTCATAAACGTCCTCATAATCATATTGGTATTCTTCGATTAGTATGCGCATTATTTTATAACTTTCTTAATGGTAAGTCCCCATTCCTTTTCGTTGACAGAATTCATTAACTCGTCAGCTCTTCCATTGCTACCATACCCATTACAAGCAACATATAAGGTAGTTCCATGGCATTCTATAGCTTTTGAACGTTTACTGTTGTCTTTTCGTGCGTCATACTCTTCTTTTGTCTCTATAAAATGAGGTACACGAATGCCTAAAGAACTCCAGATGTCATAAACGTCTTTTGCTGTGACATTAGGATTTAGCTCAATATATTTCCTTATGCATTCCAATGCCAACTTGTTCTTTCCATATTCAGGACTATCGTTTATGGTAAACTTATCATAGTTTTTGTTACTTGACGTTTTCGTGTTTCCATCGTCATCTTCCATAAGTCCGTCATCATTGTTCTTTTCTTCTTCTGAATCTTGTACAGTTTCCGTTTTAATATTTTCTTCGCCAACTACACCAACCAAGAACTTTCTTATTGCCTCTACATTTACTTTGTTGTCGCTGTTGTAGAACGCATCGAAACATATCTCTGCTTCTGGCTCGTCACTAACCTTGAAGAGCGAGATATCACCTTCCTTGAACACGTCGTTCCATAGGTAGAACAACACTTTGCCGATAAACTTGTCTTCCGTAATGGTGTCGCTACCCATTGGTGGCTTGCAGAAGAAATAGCCCAATTTCTTGTCGTCGCTACTTGTTTCCTTTGCTATCTTCTTGTTGATTTCCTCAACAAATGTCCACCAGTCGCAGTATTCCGTGCCGCACATTATCTTCCAACCCTTGCCAGCATCGGCTATCTTCACGTATCGCCAGTCCCAACGGCGCTTGAAGGCGGAGTCTATGGGGAATAGGCTTTGGTCGCTTGTGTTCATCGTTGCCCATATATAAAGATTATTGGGCAATAGCAGCACTCGACCGTTCTTTATGTCATCGGACAGCGTCTCGCCATAGTTGCTTGTGTAGCAATCCACGGCATCGTCCACGTCCAGCCCGTTTTCGATGGCATACTCTCCGCCCTCGGCAAACGCTTTCTTTATCTCGTTCTGCAAGTCGGAGTCGGCTTCTATCGGGTAGGTGGAGAATCCATTGTCGCTTCTGTCGAGCAACTGGAACAGGTCACCGAATATCTGGGCGCAGTTGCCACGGTTGATTTCCTCAATCACCAAGAACTGCGGTTCTGCCGTCTCACCGCTCTTGGCATACTTCTGCCATGCTCCAAGGTAGGCTTTTAGAAATGCTTGCTTGACGTAGCTATAAGTAATACGCTTCTCCTTTGCCACTTCCACACCTTGCGCACCATACACAGGTGTCTCTTCCATCACTGGCTTGTATGCTCCGACGAATGTGGAGTAGTCGCTATCGGGATGGAACGTCGTGCGGATGGTCGAGTAAACTTTGGTTATCTCTTTTAACTCAAACGACTTTCCTGTGCCTGGAGCACCATAGTAGATTTGTTGAAGAGGTAGATCTTTCATTGCTATTTTTTTTGTATTAAATGAATCTGTTTTAAGAAATGGCCATGTGAAATCGTCAGTACTAAATGGTATTGGTGTATCTAACTTAATATATGCACAATCTTTCCAGAGCATCATGGAAAGTCCTCTTGTCATAGGCCACGTATCATCGCATTGGTTTCTGTAGAACCAACCTGCCCAGTATTCCTTATCGTCGCTTTTAAGAATATAAACAACAATCGGATTATTCTTATCATCATAAGAATCAACAGGAAATCCACTTCTCTCATTTTTCCAAATTTCTATTCGATTATTGTTATTCTGCTCTCTAAGGGAGTTTGAAGACTCTCTTCTTGCGGAGATAGTCTCTTGTTGTTGTGTACGTCCTATAGATAGACTATTTACACGAAATACCCATTCAAAGCCATTCGTGTTTTTATTTCCTTCACTTTCGAAAAACTCTTTGAAATCATCGTCACTAATACAGCCTTTAGGAAAGTCAATATATGTTTGACTTCCACCACCTTGCGAATTTATGGTATTAGTGATTGCCTTAAATTCGTTCGGTGTTAACTTTCTGAAAATTAAAGATTCTACATTCATACTCTTTCATTCTTTTGTAGATATATGAGATATTCAGTTAATTCTAACCCCTTCTTGCTATTGTTACTACGGAAACGTTTATAGCGTATCTCTGAGAGTTCTACGTTTCCATATTGTCGCAGGAAAGCTAACAGATCCTCAATTGGCAACAATCCATCCTCACTATAACTTATAAAGATATGATTACAGTGAATATTATTTAATATTAAATCAAATGAATTACGAATCTTTACTTTAGAGCAAAAATTCGAATACTGATCACGCCAAGGTCTGAGTCCACTCTCGCCAATTGCCTCAGGCTCGTCTTCTCTTGCAAGTGTCTCAAGTATGTGATAATTTGCAGCATACTGTCTTTTAATGTAAGGAGGGTCAATATAGCACACATCTGCTACCAGTTCATTCGCTAATTCTTCTGCATAGCCTCTTCTAATTTCGTGGCCATCTATGTTAACATCTGAATCGAATATACTTGGCGACAGATGGATAGTATCTTCAGACCTGTTGACAAAATGTGATAAGTAATGTCCATATGTTCCTGCAATATTTGCAATGTCGTTTGCAGCCATGATTAAATCATGCAACAAAAGAGAATGCTCAGTCTCATTAATAAGATTCTGAGAATACCATTCCTTGACCGTTTCACGTATTGCATCAATTTTTGAAGCATTGTTCTTAGTGAAATACATACGTGGTTTGCAGCCTGCAGAAGGTGTTCCACTTGGAGAATACTCCTTTGTGAAGAATCCATCTTTTGAAGGCAACGAATTGAGATAATTCAATACGCCCTTATATCCATCATTTATATTAAGGGCATTTGTTAGTTCCTTAAATTCAGGAGCAACA
>OQVQ01000657.1_pt1 | contig 15572 bp, 11 predicted proteins | sample 1691491 | NCBI WGS metagenome assembly OQVQ01 (sample SAMN03418252, study PRJEB22391) | human gut metagenome | biome: human-gut; feature: organic feature; material: feces | host: Homo sapiens | place: Tanzania | collected 2013-01
TGCCGTTTAAAGCGACTGTTTCCACGCCTATGTGTATAAGAATTTCCACGCCGGAATTTTCCAAAACCAAAGCGTGCAAAGCTTTGTGTAAAGTTTTAATTTTGCCGTCAAAAGGAGCTTTGACGACGTTTGAAACGGGATCCAAAGCCGCGCCGGGGCCCAAAAAGCCCTGCGCGAAAGCTTCGTCCGGGACGGAAGAAAGAGGCTGAACCTTACCGTCGACGGGACTGCTTACGGCAAAACTGTCTTTATCCTGCATGCGGTTCTCCTTACAAGGAACTTAAGCTTATTAAACATTATTGCCTTAATATTGTAAAGACTGAGAATAGCGTCCTATATTTTTTGTATAATTTAAGTTGATTAAAAAAACGGGATCCTCCTCCCGCGCGATGTTTTTATTCTGAAGTATTAAAGGAGAATGCTAATGACAGAGAGTGAAGTAAAACACAATCTTACCAAAAGCGGCCAGCCTAAAGCGTTGTATATGCTTTTTATGGTCGAAATGTGGGAAAGATTCAACTACTACGGTATGAGGGCGCTGCTTGTATATTTTATGACGAGCGCTATAATAGGATTCAGCGATCCTCAGGCCTTCAAAATATACGGTTGGTTTACTGCTTTAGTTTACCTTACGCCCGTACTTGGCGGCTGGATAGCCGATAAATATATTGGCAAAAGGCACTCTATTACAATAGGCGCAATCTTAATGGCTTTGGGCCAGTTTACCCTTGCGTCATACGGTTTCGTACCCGCCAGAATCGCCTTGTTTGCAGGTTTGGTGCTCATCATTATGGGCAACGGCTTTTTTAAACCGAATATCTCAAGCATAGTCGGCGAACTTTATGAGCCGAACGACCCCAGAAGAGACGCTGGTTTTACCATTTTCTACATGGGTATAAACGTCGGCGCTTTCATAGCCCCGTTTATTACCGGCTACGTCGGTGAAGTTACCGCCACCTCCCCCGCTTGGGTACAATGGAGATGGGGCTTTATAGCCGCGGGCATCGGTATGATTATCGGCCTTATTTGGTATTTATCCACCCAGAACAGATTTTTGGGCGATATCGGCCTTTATACCGTTTCCCAGCATAAAACCGAAGCCGCTATTGAAGAAGATAAACCTTTAACCGAAGAGGATAAAGACAAAATCAAAGCTGTATTCACCTTTACGTTTATAGCGATATTCTTCTTTGCTTTCTTTGAGCAGGCCGGTTCTTCTTTAAGCAAATTCGCGCAGACTTCAATCCGCCTGCCGGTATTGACTTTGCCTTTCATCGGCAAACTTATTGAGGTTAAGGCTTCTTGGTTCCAGTCCATCAACCCTATCGCGGTAGTGATTTTGGCCCCGCTGTTCGCCAAAATGTGGATTAATTTGGGCAAGAAAAACAAAGAGCCTTCCATCCCCGTAAAATTCGGTTTGGGCGTTTTTATAACCGGTTTCGGCTTTTTGGTTTTGGCCATAGGTTCCATGTTCCTGGCCTCCGGCCCGATTAATATGTTCTGGCTGGTAGCTTTGTATATCATTCACACCTGCGGCGAACTTTGTCTGTCCCCCGTCGGTTTGTCTATGGTAACCAAACTCGCACCCGCAAAATTAATGTCCCTGTTGATGGGCGTATGGCTTACGGCCTCCTTCTTCGGGAACTTGATGGGCGGATATTTTGCGACTTTATCCTCCTCTTTAAGCTCCATGGTGGTATTCTTTGCGATACCGGCCGTAATACTTATGATGTTCGGCATATTCGTTTGGATATTCTCCGGCAAGATAAAGAGCTGGATGCACGGCGTAAATTAATATCGTCGCCGATTTTAAAAGCCCGCTTTACGGCGGGCTTTTTTATTGTCTTAATTTTTCCGTGAGGGCCGGACATCTCCTTAAGCGCAAAAAGCCCCTCTTCAAAAGAGGGGCTTTTTAACAGAATAAAATAATGTTATTCTTCCGAATCGGGCTCTAAATCGCAGTCAGACTCTTGGTTTACCGCACCCAAATGCCTTTGGCTTTGCAGGGCAAAGGCATGCTCCCTTTCTATAATATCAAGGAGCCTTAAATCGCTTGGATACTCAACCATTTCCTTGGCCTTGCTCAGCGAAACCCAGTTTATCGCAAGAATTTCGGAAGGGTCATGCTTGCCTATGCGGCCGAGCTTCTTCATTAAATACCATTGAACGACTTTTTTGACGTATTTCCCTTTAAGTGTAAAGGCGTAACGCACTTTAAGCATAGGCCTTAAAATGCTGGCTTTATATCCCGTTTCTTCAAGGACTTCCCTTAAAGCGGCTTGGCGCGGAGTTTCGCCGGGCTCTATATGGCCTTTGGGAAAAGTCCATATTTTGCGTCCTTTCATACTTTTTACCTGCACAAGCAGAACTTTGCTGCCTTCCAGCATTACTCCGCCGCAGGAAAACTCCGGTACCACCATAATTATTTCTCCAAAAGTTTGGCCAAAGCGTAAAGCTTGGCTTCGTCAAAAAAGTTGCCGTACAGCTGTAATCCTATCGGCAAGCCTTTAGAATCTTTGCCGTAAGGAAAGCTTAAAGCCGGAACGCCGGCGATATTGGCCGGGGCTGTATATAAGTCTGAAAGATATAAAGAAATCAAATCTTCCGTCTTCTCCCCGATTTTAAAAGCCGTATTCGGCGTAGCGGGCATAAGCACCGCGTCAACCTGCTTAAAAGCCTGAACAAAATCGTGGCCGGCTTGGAAGCTGCCAAAGCGGAGCTTTCCGCAAAAGGAATTGTCTATTGAGCCGCCGGTATCGCTGCCCAAAGCCATATCAACCATGCCGGAAGCCACCGCTGCCGCACTGCCGCCGCTGCTGCCGCCGGGCACGCGTTCCAAATCAAGCGGGTTCTTTACGGGGCCGAAAGCGGAATTTTCGTTAGAGGAGCCCATGGCGAACTCGTCCATATTGGTGCGGCCGATTATTATTGCGTCTTCCTTAAGCAAATGCTCCACGACCGTGGCGTTATAAGGAGCTTTATAATTTTCCAGCATTTTTGAAGCGCAGGACGCTATATGCCCTTTATAAAGGATATTATCCTTCAAGGCCACGCATACGCCGGCCAGTCTGCCGCGGGTTTCGGGCGATTTGGCGTCTACGGCACGGGCCTGAGCCAAGGCGGAATCCTCAAAAATTTCCAAAAAAGCGTTAAGTTTGGGATTAAGTTCTTTAATTTTTAAAATACGATTTTTTACAAGTTCTTCCGCTTTAAGTTCCCCTGAGCGGACTTTTGCTGCCGTTTCGCTTGCGTTCATAATTATAAAACCTTTTTAACTCTTAAATTGCCGCCGTCTTTGTCGTTGAAAGCGGATACTATATCTTCCGCGCAGGAACAAACATGAGGGGTGTCTTCCCTCAAAGGCGCGGAGGCGGAATATTCCGCTGAAGCCTGCGGCGCGGAAGTGTCCACGCTTTGCAGCTGGGCCACCCAATCTAAGACGGCCGACATCTGCTTTGAATAAAGCGCGGCTTCTTCCCCGGTTATGTTAAATTTGGCCAATTTGGCGGTTTTTTTAATTTCTTCCAAGTTTATCATATTAATCATTTTACCAATTTTATAATGTAAAATATATTGGTATATAAAACACGGCCCAAGGAGGGAAATATGACGTTTTTACTGGCACTTATCGCCATTATATTAAGCATAGTCGCGCTTTCCAGACAATCGGGATTTGATCACAGGATACAAAAGCTGGAAAGACAATTAAAGGAACTTTCCGCGCCCCAAAATAAACCCTCTGAGGAAAAAACTTTAAAAGAAGCCGTAACGGCTGAACCCGGGCCCGAAGCACAGCCCCAGCCCGCCGAAGAAGCATCTGCGGCGGTTCCGGCTCAGGAACAAAAACAAGAAGAAGCAGCAAACATCCTGCCCGAGCCTCGACTTGAGCCCGTACCGGCAAAACCCGCAAATATAGCGCAGATATTCTCTTGGATAGGCGGAGTTTTATTGGTGTTAGGCGCTTTATTTACATTCTCCTACCTTATACAAAAGGGCTATATTACCATGCCTTTGATACTTTCCATGGCGGCTTTAATCGGCGTTTTGCTTACCGCCGTCGGCGTAATTATTAAAGATGAAAGCGTACAGACGACGGCCTCGACTTTATGCGCCGCGGGCTTAAGCGTTTGTTTTATAACCGCTTTCGTCGCTTACTCTTTCTTCAATCTTATCCCGGCCGAAGCCGCTTTCGCTTTTATGGCTTTAACGGCTTTTGCCTCCTTTGCGGTATCGTTTATCAAAGACAGAAAATTTATCAGCATACTTGCGCTTATAGCCGCTTTTCTGACGCCGCTGCTGCTTTCTTCTTCCGAAAATAAATATATTTTCTTATTCTCTTATATCTTTGCCGTAAATCTGCCGGCGGCCGCGATAGCGGTAAAAAAAGGCTGGAACAGCCTTATATGGACGGCTCTGCCGCTGACTTTTATCTTCCAGCTGTTTTTTGCCTTGGCGGAACCTTCAAGCCAATATCTTTATGTCATTTTCGCCCTTTACGCTCTTGCCGCGGCAGGTGCGGCGTCAGTGCCCGCGTTGAAAATAAAGGAAAGTTCCTGCACGGCTTTCGGCCTTTTTGCGGCTTTGCAGATATTCGCTTTAAGCTTATGTATGACTAATAAAAATCTCATCCCCCTCTTTTGCGCGGCGGCCTTTGTTACACTGGTAATATTTATTTTTGACTTTATACGCAAAAGCCGGTTTTCACTCGGCGCGAGTGCGGCAGGCTGGGTGATATTTTACATTTGCTATCTGCTTAAATATTCCCCCGCGCCGGAAGCGGGCTTTGCGGCTTTGGGAATTTTTGCGGCTTTCTATCTTTACCCTTTTATTCTTAACAAACACTTTAAAGACGGCGGAGCGCAATGGCTGGCCGCGGCGGGCGTTTCTTTGGCGGCATTTATGCCGGTTTATACAAACTTAGGCAAAATATATTTCAAAGAAGCTTTAGGCATGGCTCCGGCGTTTTTTACATTATGTTATCTTTTACCGGCGATTTCTTTCTTAGATAAAGAAGAATTTAAAAAGACGAAAGCCGTTTTTACCGCAGCCGCGGTTGTTTTTTCGGCCGTGCTTCTGCCGGTTCAGTTTACGGGAAAATGGCTGACGCTTCTGCTTTCCGTATATGCCGCCGCGCTTTGCTGGCTTAATTCAAAAAACGAAAACAAAGCTTTTACATTAATTGCGAAATTAGTTTTTGCGGCGGTGTTTATCAGATTGGTTCTTAATCCGGCTTTGTACGAATACTGCGTAGGCGGGGCAAAAATATTTAATTGGTATTTGCTGGTTTTCGGGGCGGCATCAGCCTCAATGCTGGCGGGAGCGCATTTCTGCGGAGAAAAAGAAGACAGCTTTAAATCTCTTTTAAAAGCCGGGGCGGCGTTTTTGCTCTTTGCTTTAATGAATATCGAAATAGCTCATTATTTTGCCGAAGACGGAAAGTTGCAGTTTAATTTTTCGGGCGAGTTCGCCGAAGCCGTAACTTATACTCTGGCATGGGCTTTATACGGCGCGGCCGCGTGTGTGATATCATTCTTCAACAAAAGCAAAATACTGGGCAAGTGCGGCGTTATAATAATCTGCGCCGCGCTGGTAAAACTTGCGCTTACGGATTTGTGGAAACTTGATACGCTTTACAGAATATGCGGCGTATTCGGCATGGCCGTTTTATTGATAGCCGTGGCTTTCATGTTTCAAAAATACAATAAAACGGCAGAGTAAACACATCACTTTTTGAAACAGAAATTTAGGCAAAAAAATTCCCCGACGTCTTCGGGGAATTTTTATTTTTATCTTTATTACAGCCGCTCAAGCGGGGCGTATTTTAATATAAATACTCTCTTGGTTCCGTTGCCGAAGACAACCGTAATTTTGGCATTGTCGCCGGAACCCGATATCGCCGTAACTTTGCCTTGGCCGAATACTCCGTGTTTTACCAAACTGCCGACGCCGATACCGCCTTCCGTCTTGGGGGAGGGAGCCTCCTGCCGGGCGGGTTCTGGTTTGGCGAAAGCCGGGGCAAACTTTTTGAAAGTTTCCTGATAATTATCTGCGTTGTCGTAAGAAACGCTGTTGTTCAAAGTCCAGCGGTTGTAACCGCCGGAATGATATCTTTCGCGCGGATTGATTTCCGTACGTTCCATCGGGCCGGTGTAAGAGGCCGGCTCCAAAAGTTCGCTGTCAAACAAAAATCTTGAAGCCAAATTTTGATAAGTCTTGCCGAACAATCTCCTGGTGGAGGCGTAAGTCATATACAAATATTTTTTGGCTCTCGTCATGGCTACATAGCAAAGGCGACGTTCCTCTTCCATATCGTCATCGTCCTTGCCGTTTAAGGGGAAAAGCCCCTCCTCCAGCCCGGTTACGAATACCGCCGGGAACTCCAAGCCTTTCGCCAAGTGGACCGTCATCAAGGTTACCGCGCCGTTTAACGAGCCGCTTACTTCCTCCGCCCCGCTGATTAAAGAAACTTCCTGCAAATATCCCGAAAGGGAAGGTTCTGTTTCTTCCTTGACGCAGCGTTCTTCGTAATCTTTTACCGCGCCGGCAAGTTCGCCTATGTTGCGAAGACGGTTCTCCGCGTCGGGATCCTTTTCAATTTCCGCGCGCAAGGCCTGCTCATAGCCGGAGCGTTCTATTAACTTGGAAAATAGCTCGCTGGGGGTGCTGAGCGTCATTTCAAGGTACAGGCTTTCAAACAAATCCATAAACTCGCGCGCAGCGCGGCGGGCGACGGGTTTAAGAGTGTCAATAAATTCCTGTTCTTTTAAAGCTTTATAAAGGGATATATCTTTCTGCGCGGCATAAGCGGTTAAAGAATCCTGCGCGCTCTGCCCGAAGCCCCTCTTCGGCGTATTGATTACACGCAAAAGGCTTACGGTGTCATTGGGGTTTACCAATAATTTGGCGTAAGAAAGAACGTCTTTAATTTCTTTCCTGTCATAAAACTTTACCGCGCCGATAAGTTTATAAGGCATTTGATAGCGGCGGAAAGTGTCTTCAAAATTTCTTGACTGCGCGTTGGTGCGGTAAAAGACGGCGACGTCGTTTAAGTTTATGCCGTCCTCTTCCACCATGGTTTGTATCTGATTGCAAACCCAGCGTGCTTCCTCGCCCTCGCTGGCAAGCTCCCTCACGGTTATGGGTTCCCCGGAAAGAACATTGCTGTAAAGGGTCTTCTCCCTGCGGTTCTTATTCTTGCGGATAAGTTTATTGGAAGCGTCCAAAATAATCTGAGTGGAACGGTAATTGCGCTCCAAAGTGATGACTTTGGCGTCTTTAAAATCTCTTTCAAATTCCATAATATTGCGGATATTGGCTCCGCGCCAGGAATAAATGGATTGGTCCGGATCGCCCACCACGCATAAATTGCGGTGCTTGGCGGCCAAAGCTTTGGTAAGAGTATACTGAGTATGATTCGTATCCTGATATTCGTCCACAAGAACATACTTAAAGAAATCTTGGTAATAAGCCAAGACGTCCGGGTTGGTTTTGAAAAGCTCCACCACTTTCATCAGCAAATCGCCGAAGTCCAACGCGCCCGCCGCGGTAAGTTTGCGCTGATAGCGTTTATAGACTTCCGCCGCCTGTATCCTGCGGGGATTATTGCTTGCGTGAGCGTGCACGAAAAACGATTCCGGGTCCAGCATATCGTCTTTGGCGCGGGAAATTGTGGAAACGTAATAATTTACTTCCTTTTTAGCTTCCTTTACGCCCATTTCTTCCAAAGCCAATGTTATGATTTTTTTCTGTTCGGTTTCGTCGTAAATTACAAAATCTTTATTAAGTTTAAGCGCGGCGGCGTTATGACGGAGTATGCGCACCGCGAAAGAATGGAAAGTATGTATCCACACGCGCGAGGAATTGCCCGGCACCAAAGCTTCTATTCTTTCGCGCATTTCCTGCGCGGCTTTATTGGTAAAAGTTACGGCCAAAATCCTGCTGGGGGAAATCCCGTCCGCTATAAGTTTCGCCACTTTGCAGGTAAGCGTTTTTGTTTTGCCGGTTCCCGCACCGGCTATGATAAGGCAAGGGCCGCCGGTATAATTGGCGGCTTCAAGCTGTTCGGGGTTTAAGGTTGATAAAATTTCGTTTATAGAATTCATTTTAATTTAAGTTCCGCTAAAGTTTCTACATGGTCGCTGTGCGGAAAGAAATCAAAACATTCCGCATTGACGACTTTATATTTGGCGCATAAAGTTTTAAGATTTTCCGCCAAAGTTACGGGATTGCAGGAAATATAAAGTATATTTTCCACTCCGCTGTTTAAAATCGTTTTGCAGGCGGCTGGATGCACGCCGCTTCTGGGCGGGTCAAGCACTATCACGGAATTATAAGAGCCCAGCTTTTGCTTTGTTAAAAACTCTTCCGTGGTGGAACAGAAAAAACTTACATTGTTTATATTGTTTACCCGCGCGTTTTTAACGCCGTTGTTTACCGCGCTGGGCACGCTTTCCACGCAAAGGCTTTTGCCCACGTAAGGAGCGCAGCAAAGGCTGAAGCTGCCCGCTCCGCCGTAAAGATCGTACATAACGCTCGGTTTTAGAGCGGATACCTTCGCCGCCACTTTTTTATAAATCAAATTGGCCGCTTTCGTGTTGGTTTGGAAAAACGACTGCGGGGAAATTTCAAAAACTATTTCCCGGCTGCTTTCAAAAAGCTTTTCCCTTATCACGCCGGAGCCTTTTATTACTTTAATATCCTTTATTCCGGCCCCGTCGGAAACGCCGTCATTGACGGCCGTGAGGAAGTGGTATGACGGATAAAACCTGCCTAAAACTTCGGCAAAGCCGGAAGCGTCAAAAGCGGAAGTCGTTATCAAAACGGCCATGCCTTCCCCGGTATTGACGCCGCGGCGCAAAATCAAATTCCTTAAAAGGCCGCTGTGCGCGCGCTGGTCGTAAAAAGAAAGGCCTTCCCGTTCCGCCCACAGACGAACTTCCTTAACAAAGGCCGAAAGATTCGGTTCATAAAGCAGGCAATTTCCTATATTGACGCATCTGTCCCAGCGGCCTTTCATGCGGAAGCCGAAAGTATTTTCAAATTCCAGAGGTTTGGTTTTATCGCGCAGAACTTTCTTCTTTTTGCAAAAAGGTTCGCTCCAAACGACTTGCCGGCAAAAGCTGAGTTCTATCTTATTTCTGAAATATTCCTTATCCGGAGAAGGGTTTACATGGATATCGCCGGAATAAAAAGGCTCAAGCAGGGCTTTGACTTTGGCCCTTTTAAGTTCAGTTTGAGCGGTGTAATCATCCTGCTTTAAAGAACAGCCGCCGCATACGCCGAAGCTTCCGCAAACCATTATACGTTAAACCTGAAGACGCAAACGTCGCCGTCTTTTATTATGTAATCGCGCCCTTCCTGGCGGATTAAGCCCTTTTCTTTAAGGGCCTTTTCCGATTTATGTTCAAGAATATCGTCTACGCCGTAAACTTCCGCGCAGATAAAGCCGCGTTCAATATCGGAATGTATTTTGCCGGCAGCTTTCGGCGCGGGGCAGCCTACGGGTATCAGCCAGGAGCGCACTTCCACTTCCGGCCCGGCTGTAAAAAACGTGCACATATTTAAAAGCTGCATTCCGGCGCGGACGATTTTCTCAAGCCCGGTGTATTCGGAGCCCGTTTCCGCCAGGAAAAGATGTTTTTCTTCTTCGTCAAGTTCCGCTATTTCAGCTTCAAACTTTATGCAGAGTTCGACAAAACCCGCACCCGTTTTTTGTGCGTGGTCGCGCAGCTTTTTGGCGTTTTCTTCGTTCGGTTTTTCAGAATTATTGCCGACGTAAAGCATCGGTTTCATCGTTAAAAGCTGCAAATCTTTCTTTTCCTCTTCTTCCAATTCCACGCAGGAGGCCGGTTTGCCCTCGCTTAAAGCTTTCTGCAATTTACGCAGAACTTCCAAACGCGCTTTGGCTTCTTTACTGCCGCTTTTGGCGTTGCTTTCGGCTTTTGGGAGCATCTTTTCCACGCTTTCCAAATCCGCAAGCATAAGTTCCGTTTCTATAATTTCAATATCCCTTAAAGGATTGACGCTGCCGGAAACATGGGTAATATTTTCGTCTTCAAACAAGCGCACTACGTGTATAATCGCGTCGACTTCGCGTATATTGGCTAAAAATTTATTGCCCAAGCCCTCGCCTTTGCTAGCCCCTTCAACAATGCCGGCGATATCCACGAAACGGATAAATGCGGCCGTTTTCTTGGGCGGTTTAAAAAGGTCAAAAAGCGCGTCAAGGCGTTTATCCGGGATAGGCACCACGCCGACGTTAGGCTCAATAGTGGTAAAAGGATAATTGGAAGCCTGCGCACCGGCATTTGTCAGAGCGTTAAACAAAGAAGACTTCCCGACATTGGGCAAACCCACGATTCCTATGTCCATAAAAACTCCTTAAAATAAAAATATCCGCGCTCGGGCGGAATAAAATAATACGGCGGGGAAGTACGTCTCGTACGGGATTCGAACCCGCGATCTCCGCCTTGAGAGGGCGGCGTCCTAAACCGCTAGACGAACGAGACATAAACCTCTTATATATTTTATTTTACAATATTTTAAGGGATTAAGCGGGCTTATATCGCAATTTATTTTTGTTGCCTTGCAAGCCCGCCAATTTATATACTTTAATTACATACATACTATACATAAATAGGGAGTATTAGATGAAAATTCATTCTTTCAAAGTAACACCCAACCTGCCGGAGAACATGAAGTTCCTTGAAGAACTTTCAAACAATATGTGGTTTGCATGGAATTGGCCGGCTATAACGCTCTTTTTAAGAATAGACGAACAGCTTTGGGAAAAATCCCAAAGAATGCCGAAATGGCTTATGGCCACCGTATCACAGCAGAGGCTGGAAGAATTAAGCAAAGACCAAGATTTTATAGATCATCTCAACTTCGTCGAAAAACTTTACAGAGATTATCAAAACAATAAAGACACCTGGTACAATAAAGTAAAAGACCAAGGCAAGGAAAACTTCCTTACGGCTTATTTTTCAATGGAATACGGCATAGGCGAAGGCCTGCCGATTTATTCCGGCGGATTGGGCATGCTTTCGGGCGATCATATCAAAAGCACCAGCGATTTGGGCCTGCCTTTGATCGGCGTAGGCTTGTTCTATCAGAAAGGCTACGTAAAACAAGTGTTGAACAAAGACGGCTGGCAGGGCGAAGAATACCCGGAAAACGACTGGGCCCATATGTCGGTAGAAGCCGTCCGCAACGAACAAGGCAACAACCTTACGGTTGATATTCCCCTCGGCAGAGAAACCGTCAAAGCCATGATTTGGCGCGTGCCGGTAGGCAGAACTTCCCTTTACCTGCTTGACACCAACCTCCCCGAAAACGCCCCCGCCCACAGAACCATAACCGAGCAGCTTTACGGCGGCGACAGGGAAAACAGAATCAAACAGGAAATAGTTTTGGGCGTCGGCGGCGTAAAAGCTTTAAAAGCCATGGGCATGAATCCGACGGTATATCATATCAACGAAGGGCATTCGGCCTTCCTGCTTTGCGAACGCATTATAGAAATAATGCAGGATAAAAAATTATCCTTCAACGAAGCCAAAGAAATAGTTTGGGCCACCTCCGTGTTTACTACGCACACCCCGGTAATCGCGGGTAATGAGTATTTCGATTTCAACCTCGTTAAGAAGTTTATGGAGCCTTATGTGGCGCAGCTCGGCATAGGGTGGGACGCTTTTTTGGATTTCGGCAAGGAAACGCCTCAATCTCCCATGTTCTGCATGACGGTATTCGCTTTAAAACTTTCCGCCTATTTAAACGGCGTGGCAAAACTGCACGGCGTAGTTTCCAGAGAAATGTGGAAGAATATTTGGACGGGCCTCAGCACTTCCGAAGTGCCCATAACCAGCATTACCAACGGCATACACCCGGCCAGCTGGGTAAGCCACGAATACAGCGAACTTTACCGCAAATATCTTTTTGACGGCGACGACAGCTTAAACAATTTTGACCAATCCGTATGGAACAAGGTGGAAAATATTCCCGCGGAAGAACTCTGGCAGACGCACAGCATAAGGAAAGAAAAACTTATCAAACACATTCGTGAAAAAGCCGTCCGTCAGGCGAACAGACTCTCGGGCAACGTAAACTTGGCAGGGCAGGCTTCCAAAGTGCTTAAAGAGGATATCCTTACAATCGGCTTTGCAAGACGCTTCGCCACATATAAAAGGGCGACTTTGCTTTTTAAAGACCCCGAAAGACTTGCCGCGATAGTCAACAATCCGCAAAGGCCGGTGCAGTTCGTTTTCGCCGGGAAGGCGCACCCCGCCGACACCGCCGGGAAAGAATTTATCAAGCAGATTTACAATATGATGCTTGACCCCAGATTTAAAGGGAAAATCGTCTTCGCGGAAGATTATAATATGAACCTCGCCCGTTACATGGTGCAGGGTGTGGACGTTTGGCTCAATAACCCCGTAAGGCCTATGGAAGCTTCCGGCACCAGCGGCATGAAAGCCGCCTTAAACGGTGCTTTAGCTTTATCCATTTTGGACGGCTGGTGGGATGAAGTCGGCCCGTGCGATTTCAGCTGGTCCATTATCGGCGCGCAAAGCTATCAAAGCGACGAACAGCGCGACGCCGTGGAATCACAGGCTTTGTACAATTTGATTGAAAACGAAATCGCCCCCGTCTACTATGACAGAGATCAGGATAATATTCCGCAAAAATGGATTAAGAAGATGAAAACTTCCATAAAAACCATTGTGCCGTTCTTCAACACCAACAGAATGGTGCAGGAATATTATGACAGATTCTATACAAAAGCCCACTACTACGGCAATATTTTAAAGACCGAAGGCGAAACCGCCGCTTTGGCCGCCTGGAGGCAAAGAATAGCCGCCAACTGGCCAAGAGTCTCCATTGTGGACGTAACCGGCAATATCGACAGGACGGTTCTTGTCGGGGAAACTTTAAAATTCAAAGCCCGCGTAACTTTGGGGGATTTGAAGCCGGAAGACGTAGTCGTTCAAACGCAATTCGGGCTGCGCTCTTTGGGCGGAGGCTTTGACAGCGCAAAAGACTTCAGCATGAATATGGTCGGCAAAGAAGGCGACGTATATTTGTATGAAGTCGAAATCCACCCCGAAACCAGCGGCAGACAGGATTACGCGATGAGGATTTTGCCTTTCAACAAGGCTCTCCCCCATCCTTTTACGCCTATCTACGTAAGGTGGGAGATGTAATAAGGAGAATAAAGAAGTAAAATAAGCCGGGAAAAAAGGCTTATTAAAAATTTATCTGTTTTTGGGATCCGAAAGGAACTCTTTTGCGAGCAAAAGACGAATCACCCCAAAAGCAGTCGTTTTAGGCGCGAAGCAAAAAGGAGTAATTAACCGGTTTGCTTCGCGTTAATGCCGGCTTTCCGCGTGAAAGCCAGCTACGGCTGTTTTATTTTATGAGGGTGATTCGTCATAAAATACATTCAGCCGTTTTTTGCTTATAAAGGGCTTCGGAAACCTAGGAGAAACCATGACGCCCGAAATAAGCATAATAATACCAGTATACAACTGTGAAAAATTTTTACATCAATGCTTGCAATCCGTTGCGGAGCAAAGCTTTAAAAATATAGAAGTTCTGTGCGTTGACAACGCTTCAACGGATAATTCGCCTACAATAATAAAAGACTTTGCCGCCAAACACTCCAATTTTTTCTATTTCTATAAAAAAGGCGGTATGGCCGGAGGGGCAAGAAACGAGGGCCTTAAACACGCTAAAGGCAAATATGTTTTATTTTTAGACAGCGACGATGTTCTTAAGCAAAAAGCCTGTGAGATTATCTACAAAAAAGCGGAAGAAGAAAACGCGGATATCGTAACCGCTTCTTTTTCGGCAATTGACGAAAAGGGCAAAAATCTTGCGGATTATAATGCGAAATATCTTCCGCTTAAACTGGTCAGGCTGACGGCCACAAGAGCCCAACTGCTTTATATAGGCGCCGGTATTATAGGATATAAAGCGTTGTACGAAATAGGCAAAGTTTTTCGACTCATTGCCGTAAAGAAAAAAGTTTCATAGAATTATTCTATGATGAATATAGTTCTTATCAACCCGGAAATACCTTTTAACACCGGCAATATCGGCAGAACCTGCGTCGCCACAAACGCACATTTGCATTTGGTCGGCAAATTGGGATTTAAAATAGAAGATAAGGAAATAAGAAGAAGCGGGCTTGACTACTGGCCCAAGCTTAAATATACGCGCTACGCCACCTTTGCGGAATTCAAGAACGCCCTGCCCGCAGGCGCAAGATTATTTTTCTTTTCCACAAAAGGGGAAAAGTGCCTTTGGGATATAAAATTCCAAAAAAACGATTACTTGGCCTTTGGAAGCGAATCCTGCGGTCTGCCCAAAGAACTTTACAAAGAATATAAAGATTCCCTTTACCAAATACCCATGCCCGGCGAGGTGCGCTCCTTAAATTTATCCACTTCCGCCGCGGTGTGCCTTTATGAAGCTCTGCGCCAAACCAAGGATTTTTAATGAGCCCCAAAAGCGTATTTATACTGCTTTTCTCCCTTAATCTGCTTAATTACATAGACAGACAAATACTCTTTTCCGTATTTCCGCTTATAAAAGCGGATCTTAATCTTTCCGACGCTCAGCTGGGAGTATTGGCTTCCGCTTTTATGTTCGTTTACATGATAGCCGCGCCGTTCGTAGGCTTTATAGCGGATAGAACCCCCCGGCAATATGTGATTTCCGTCTGCGCTTTTTTATGGAGTGCGGCCACAATGCTTTCCGGCTCGGCAAAAAATTACTTTCATCTTTTTGCGGCCCGCAGTTTTATCGGCGTAGGCGAAGCCGGTTTTACAAGCGTATCGCCCTCTTTCCTAGCCGAAAGATTCCCCCCTTCCAAAAGAGCCCGCGTTTTGGCCGCTTTCGGCTTGGCTTTGCCGGCAGGCAGTGCGCTTGGATATTTGCTGGGCGGTTTTTTGGGGCTTCAATTTGGTTGGAGAAGCGCGTTTTTCATAGTCGGCCTGCCGGGGGCTTTCGCCGCAGCTTACGCCGCTTTTAAACTTAAAGATGAAAGAACCGCAAATAAAAAACAAGAAAAACCAAAACTTGCAAATTATTCCGCTTTGCTTAAAAATAAACCCTTCCTGTTTGTCTGCCTTGCACAGGCCATGGGCACTTTTACTTTGGGCGGTTTGGCCGCATGGATGCCCACTTATATGCACAGATATTACGATTTTTCCGTCGCGCAGGCAGGAACGGTATTCGGCGCGCTTACCATTACCGCCGGGGCCGCGGGAACTTTCTTGGGCGGGTTCATGGCCGATAAACTTTTAAAGAAAACAAAAAAAGCTTATTATTTTGTTTCGGCCGCAAGCTTTACCGCCGCACTCCCTTTCGGCTTTGCGGCCGTAATATGCGGGGATTTTAAAATTTCTTTGGTTTTGTTTGCGGCGGCGATAATGCTGGTTTTTATGCAAACGGGCCCGTTAAACGCCGCAATAGTTAATCTGACGGACGTTAAAATACGCTCAATGGCTTTTGCCGTAAATATTTTTATAATACACGCACTTGGCGACGCCATATCCCCCGCATTGGTGGGC
>OQVQ01000658.1_pt1 | contig 15564 bp, 12 predicted proteins | sample 1691491 | NCBI WGS metagenome assembly OQVQ01 (sample SAMN03418252, study PRJEB22391) | human gut metagenome | biome: human-gut; feature: organic feature; material: feces | host: Homo sapiens | place: Tanzania | collected 2013-01
ACAGCAAGCATTTTGACCACAACAGGTTTTTCCACAGCCGACTACACAAAATGGAAAAGCGCAAGTCAAATTGTAATTTTGATGCTTTTGTTCATAGGCGGAATGTCCGGCTCAACTTCCGGCGGAGTAAAAGTCATAAGATGGGTCGTGCTTTACAAGCAGTTCAAAAATGAAATACTAAAAATGATTCATCCGCACGGAGTTTTTTCAATCCGGCTAAATCAGCAGACAGGAAGAAAAGATGTCGTTTTTTCAGTCTCGGCTTTTTTCTTTTTGTATTTTTCATTTGTTATTTTGACCGCATTTTTCACGTCATTTTTCGGACTTGATATGCAGACTTCCTTTACCGGAGCTTTAACAATGATCGGAAACTGCGGACCTGCATTCGGAGCGTTGGGACCAAGCAACAACTGTGGTTGGCTCGCTGCCCCTGTAAAATGGTGGTATAGTTTTGCAATGATTGCCGGTCGTCTGGAACTTTTTACACTCTTTATTTTCCTTACGCCAGCCTACTGGAAAAAATAAAAACTGCACTTGGTCGGCGTTCGCTTCGGTACTCGGTTCAGGTTTTTCCATAAAAAAATAAAGACCACACTTCATTTTCAGCGTGGTCTTATACTTTAGCCAACTCCCGGACTTGAACCGAGTACCTGCTCGTTACGAGGGAGCTGCTCTACCAGGTGAGCTAAGTTGGCACTTTATTTACTTATTATAACAATTTTCTTTCGTTTACGTCAAGATTCAGGAAATTTACGGCATGTGAAAATAGTACCAAAAGCGGTGGTTGGAAACGATTCCGATTTTTGTGTAAAAAAAATAAAAAATTGTTTTTTCTTATAAAAAAATGATTTTCCTGTAACCTGTGTTAACCGAATTTTGCCCTTGAATTACAAATATATAATAAAAGTATGAATTAATATTTCTAAATTCCAAATAAACTGCACTGAAGAAAACTGTTTTTACTTAACCCGGTGCTGAAGTTGAAATAAATATAATAAAAGTATCTAAAACTATTCTAAAAATCATACATCACACTAAAATTATAAAAATCGTGCTTAAAATTTGACAGTCAAAATAGTATGCCATATTATAGCGTTACGGTTCAAAAAATCTGAAAAGTGGTCGGATTCGAACCAAAAAAAAATTGGAGGAAAGGATGAAAAAAATTATTGCTTTCATCTCAACTTTACTGGTGCTTTCAGCAGCTGTTTTCGCTGACGTATCTGTAAAGAAGCGTGACGACGGTAAGGTAGAGGTTACATTCTTCTACGGAAACCCTCGTGCTACAGAAGTTCTTCTTGCCGGAGATTTTAATAACTGGCAGGATGGCGCAGAAGCCATGACAAAGACCGACAAGGGCTTTACAATGACAAAAGTAGTTCCGGCAGGAACAATCATGAAGTATAAGTTCATTTCTGACGGAAACTGGACAGCAGACCTTAAAGCACCCGATACTGTAGATGACGGATTCGGTGGAAAGAACGGTCTCGTAGACGTAGACGCACTTGTTGGTGCACAGGGCGGCGGAGACAGCGGAGCAAAGAAGTCCGGAATAAAATTTATTTCTTGGACAATGCTCGGAACTCAGTCAAACTTTAAGACACAGGGTGTTGCAGACAAGACAAAGAAGGGATTTGACTTTGACAGCCAGTCTGTTGGTCTCAAGTCTTACAACAAACTTACAGGAAACGCACTCCCTGGAGTTCCTTTCTATGTAGAAATTGCACTCGCAGAGCGCGAAATTGAAGATTATACAGGAGAAGGCAAGGTAACTTATGTTGCTAAAAAAGACGTTTACAATAAATGGGTTATTGACCCTGTAGACGGACTCAAGCAGCTTGGTTCTGACCTTCTGAGCAGCCCGGTAGCTTATCTTGCAAATGCAACAGACAATTCCGACAGCCCAGCAAAAGGACCCGGAACAAACCCGTTCCTTGGACACCTTAAGTTTGGTTTTGACACAGCATGGGTAAAGTATTACACAGGATTCAACTATGCAAAGATGGAAGTTCGCCAGCCGGTTATCTGGAAGACAGTCGACGGTAACTGGGATGCAGGATACAACCACGTTGGTGGATTCGCTTCATTCAGCACAGGCGACAAAATCAACAACCTTTTTGCAGACTCTGGTGTAACTCTTGATGCAGGATTTATCCCCAACAAGACAGCAGACCGCAAGGGAACAAAGTACGGATACATCGGATGGCTTGGTGCTTCTATGCTCAACGGAGACGTTGTAGTAGACCTCCAGTCAAACGGTGCTTATGACGGAACACTCATTTTTGATGACCCGGTAGAACATGACTTTGTCGTTGGTGCAAAGGCAAAGTTTGCAGACCTTGGACTCAAGGTTGCAGCACAGGCTCTTTTTGCAACACACCAGAAGTCAAATGCAGACCTCGAGAATGACGGAGCTTCCAGCGTTGCTGACTGGTCAGGATATTCAACAGATATCTGGTACCGCAATACAGAAAACGGACTCCAGAACCTTGCAGGAAACGTACAGCTTTCTTACGAGGACAGCGACAAGGTTTGGGGAGCAGGAGTTGAATACCGCATGCGCGGAGCACAGGCTTCTCTTCTCTATGTTCGCCAGAACCATGACGACGGAACCTTTGACCTTAGCAACATGCTTGGTGTAGCAAACAGCCAGCGCGTTGCAGTCAACGGATACTACAACAACGAAGACATTGGTCTTAACATTGGACTTAACGCTTCTGTAGAAATGCCTCTCGAAAAGATTGGTATGACAGACGAAGTTGGAAAAGGCTGGGTAGACGAAAGTAAAAAGGTAGACTGGTACAACGATCGCTTCAGCGGAAACTACGAACCTCTCTACGGAATCGAAAGCGGAATGGAAGTTGCAGTTACACCGACTGTTGCTTACACTCTTGATGACATGACATTCACAGCTTACGGAGACCTCTACTACAAGAATTACAAAGTAGACAAGAATTACAAAGCAGGCGAAAAAGAACCTCATCTCATAAGCGAAAAGTACGGCTGCTCTGACAACGAATTTGCTTTCAAGCGCGCAGGTCTTACATTCAACTGGAAAAACATTGGAGACGTAGTAAAGGCTCTTGATGTTAACTACGGTTACGATGACTCTAACGGAGCACGCATGTTCAACACACTGGTTGGACAGGTTACACTTCCTATGAGCATGAAGGCAAGCGTAGCATTCGGTCTTCGCACAGTTAAGTCTACAGAAGCCGGAAAAGCATTCAAAGAAGAAGAGAACAACCCGTTTGCATTCGCAGTCGGATTCTCAAAGCAGTTTACAAAACTTGCAAAGCCAACTTTCTACACACAGTTCTGCTACAACATGGACCCGTACAAGCACTTTGGCGACGGACAGGATCAGCTTAACCTTGACCGCGCTAACGTAAACGGAAGCCACCAGAAGGAGGGCAAGAAGGTGGATGGCGCAGGATGCATTGACCCGGTAGACTGGTATGACGGACGCGGAGCATTCCGTGTAGGTATCCGCTGGGACATCTAATCTATAGAATGCATTTGCTTAAGATTCCCGCCTGAGTAAGACGGGATTCACAAACTTAATGGAGAAAATTTAATGAAAAAGATACTTTCATTTTTAGCAGCAGGCGCTCTTGCTTTGGGACTCATTGGTTGTCCCGGTGTCTTGCACGATAAAGAAGTTGTACAAATTGACTTTAATGATTCATATTATCTCTTAGGTGATATGACTAATTGGGAAAAAGGCGATATTATTAAATTTACTAAAGATGAAGCTGATGCAACTAAGTTTTGGGCTAAATTTAATGCTACTGATGTAAAACAAGGATTTGATTTTGCTAAAAACAGTTCTTGGATAGGCCAAATTGGTGGTAACAATATTGTTGCAGGCACTTTAGGTAAAGATATTAAATATGAACTTAAAGATAATGGCTTTGGTGGAGTTAATGCAACTCTTTCTGGACTTGTAAAAGGCAACACTTATAAAATGGTTGCTTATGCTAATGCTGAAGGAAAAGTTGCTGTTGATGTTGCTGAATCTAAAGAACCTAAATATTTCTTGCTTGATGGTTACTATTTAAAGGGTTCTTTTGATGAAGGCTGGGCTCTTGATACAGCAAAAGTATTAATGAATCCATCTAAAGATACTGCTACAGGTGATGTAACATATCAAGTTCAGTTTATTGCAACAGAAACTTCTCATGAAGCTTGTATTAGTCAATTTAATACTTCTAATGTTTATAAAGGTGTTACAGTAAAAGAAGGTGATGAACCTAAAGTATTATCATTTAACCCTGAGAAGGCTGAAAATATTAAATTCAGTAATCTTGAAGTTGGTAAAGGCTATTTTGTAACAGTTGTAACATCTGTTGATGAAACTGTAAAAATTAGCATAAAAGAAGCTGCTTCAGTTTCTATCGTAGGTGTTCAAATTGTTGGTCTTACAACTGATAAAACTGAAATGACAATTGGAGGAGATTTTAATAGTTGGCCAGCATGGGAAAAACCAAATACTAAGATTGTAAATGGTGTTGCTACATTAAAACTTGCTGAACCTAAAAAATTATTTGCATCTTACACAACTAATATTATTGGTTTCTTAGGTGCTTGGGATGATACTGTTATTAAATCTACAATTGGTGGTAATGATAATGGTTCTGTAACATTTAAGGGCCCATTTGATTACAAAAATTACATTATTTATGCTGATGTAACAGGTCTTAAAAAAGGCGATTCAGTTAAATGGACGTTAGTTCCCCCAACTGTAACAGTTGAAGTAACAGGTCTTCCAGAAGCATTAAATGGTAAAGAATTGTATTGTACAGGTGCTTTCAATGGTTGGATTGAACCAGCTAAAGAAGGAACTACAAAAGTTACTGTAAAAGATGGTAAAGTATCTGCTGTTGTTAATATTCCAGAAAATACTTTTGAAGGTAAATTTGCAGCTGCAGGTTGGAAAACTCCTGAAATTACATCTGTTGGTGGTGGTAATATTAAAGTTGAAAATATCTCTTTTGGAGATGTTATCAAACTTGAATATGTCAGCGATGCAGATGAAAAATACGGTGTAAAAGTAGTTACTGAATAATTTTTTACTCTTTTAATAAATATACGGTCGATTGAAATTTCTTTCGACCGTTTTTTTTAAGTCTAATATCAAATTAAAAAATTGAAATAATTCTGTTTTTTTAAGCAGAATTATTTGAAAGTTTTAAACATATTATGGAAGAAAAGTGCTGAAAATTAAACGGAAAATTAGAGTTTAAGTTTATAAAATTATTTATGTAAAACTTTAGGAGGTTTTATGAAAACTAAAAATTTTTTTAATACAATAGTAAGTATTTTTATTACTACAATTTTAGTTTTTTCAAGTTGTAGTAATGGAAATTCAAGCTCTGAAACTGGTGGGGGCTCTGGAACTCATAAAATCTATCTTCTTGATAAACCTAATACTGGTTCTTGGGGAATTTGGTATTGGCTTGTAAATACTGATGGAACTGAAGATGAAGTTAGTAAAAATAAAGGTGAGTGGCCAAAAGGTGCAACTGTAATTACAGGATGTGATTCAGATGGGGACTTTCAATGGCTTAAAATAGATACAAATGTGGTAGCTTCACTTGGATTACTTTTTGTTAATACAGCAAACGGTTCTCAACAGACAAGTGATGTATTAATTGATGTAGAAGAATTAAAAAAATATAATACTTTTTATTTTAATTTTGCAAATCCAAAAGAATATTACACTGATTTAAATCAAGCTATGGGTATTATGAGCGGAAAAATTACAACTGCTGATGCAAATACAATTTCTATTGTAACAAGTAGACTTTCTTCAATTGATAAAACAAAACTTTCTGTAAAAGATTCAACAGGAAAAGCTTTAACAATTTCTGATGTTTCTGAAATTAGTGCAAATAAAGCTACAATTACACTTTCTGACGGAAATATAAATGCAACTCCATATTCAGTTTCTTATAATGGAAAAACAATTTTTATTACTGTTTCTTCTGATATTATTGATCAAGCTTTTGAATATAATGGTAATGATTTAGGTCTTACTCTTTCAGGAACTTCTGCAACTTTTAAATGTTGGTCACCATTAGCAAAATCTGTAAATGTTCTTTTATATGATTCTGTTGATAATGTTGGTAATTTTAAAGCAGAAACTGTAAAAGCAAATGCATCCGGTTCTTGTACAGAAGTAGAATTGAAAGGTACTCCATCAAAAACAATTTCAATGACTAAAGATTCAACAACAGGTGTTTGGTCTGCTACAGAAGAAAATTGTACAGCAAAATTCTATAAATATGAAATTACTCAATCAGATGGAATTTATTATGTTGCTGATATTAATTCTAAATCATGTAGCCCTGATTCTATAGCTTCTGAAATTGTTGACATAAATGAAGGAACAACTTACGGAACAAAAGAAGATTATGAAAATCCATTTAAAGGAAATTATACAGACGCAGTAATTTATGAAATGCATATTCGCGACTGGTCAAGAGCTTTTGTAAAAGACTCAACAGGAAAATTTGATGATATTACAAATAATCTTGGTGATTCAGGAAAATTTGCAGAACACTTGAAAGATTTAGGTATTACTCATGTTCAGATTCTTCCAATGTTTGATTATGCTCAAGTTGTTTCTGATTCTGGTTACAACTGGGGTTACAATCCATATCATTATAATGTTCCAGAAGGTCGTTATGTAAATTATTCAACAAAATCAGGAATGGAAGCTGTAACTCAAATGAGAAATATGATTAAAGCTTTCCACGATGCAGGAATTTCTGTAATTATGGATGTTGTTTACAATCATACATCTTCAAATAAAGGTGGCTCTTTATACGATTCAACTGTTCCGGAATATTTTTATCGTGTTGATGATTCGGGATCATATTTAAATGGTTCTGGTTGCGGTAACGAAACAAATTCAGAACATAAAATGTTCAAAAAATATATGATTGATTCGTTGAAACACTGGATGCTTGATTACCACATCAACGGATTCCGCTTTGACTTGATGGGTGTTCATGATCAGGAAACAATGAAAGAAATTTACAATGAACTTGTAAAAATCGATTCTAATGTTATGGTTTACGGTGAACCATGGACTGCCGGTGATAAAAATGCTTCTACACCAACAGCAGGTGCTATTTCAGTAGAGCCAATGGGTATTGGTGCTTTTGATGACGACTTTAGAGATGCAATTAAAGGTGGCGAATATGGTGGCTTCCAAAAAGGTCAGGTTCAGGGAACATACAATGACAATGGAATTATAACAGGTCTTGTTGGTGATACAGGAAAGAACAACCGCAATCCAACAGGAAAGCCGGGACTTGCTCTTCATTATGTTGAGTGTCATGATAACTATACATTGTACGATAAATTGAATATTTCACTTAGTGCAAGCGCAGTTGGAAGTGATAAATGTGTTAAGTATTGGAAATCACAGCTTACTGATACTCAGAAGAAATTGATTGCTGACCAGAATAAACTTGCTGCAGCCTATGTATTCTTAAGCCAGGGAACTCCATTTATTAATGGCGGTCAGGAATTTATGCGTACAAAGAAGGGTAATCCAGACAGTTATGCCGCAGATACAAAGGGTGGACACACATGGTCTCAAAAAGAGATTGATGAATGCAACGCCATCGACCTCACCTTTAAAGACACTTACTCTGATGTATACAATACTTACAAAGGTTTGATTGCTTTAAGAAAAGCAAACTCTGATGCATTCGGACACAATGGCGGAGCCCGTGCAGAAAAAGTTTCTGCTGGTGTAACAAAGTACACAACAGGCGACTTCCTTGTATACTTTAATGCAACAGACAAGGCTGTAGATGATATAGATACTTCTGGCTATTCAACTGCTGTAGATGTTTCTTCGGGAACACCAACTGATGCTGATGTTCCTACAAATGTTGCTGCAAAATCATTTGTAATTCTTAAGAAATAGCACATGACAAAAGTAAATCCTGACTTGCTTTTGTAAAACAATTCGTATGTGTTAACGCACGCCGCTGCAGATTTTCTTCTGTACCGACGTGCGTTTTTTTTGTGTGATGGGTTAATTTAACAGCCATTTAATCGGCTTAAAAAAAGAAAAAAACTTGAGAGTTAAGAATTTAAATATTCAAATGGAGATAAAGCCTGAATTGTAGAATTTGTAAAATCTTTTAGATGAAGGTATTTCAAAAATAGAAGGTTTTATTAAAAAATATTTTGATTAAAAAAATTGGTTAAAATTGTTCTTTGAAAAAAAATTATAGTTAGGAGTTATTATAAACTTTGAACCATAAAAATGCAGCCTTCATCGTATTTTGGTTTTACATGGTATTGAACAAATTTTTCCTGTTTTTGAGGAAGCCGTGCAAATCCTAAAGTTTTGTAATGTTCAATAAGTTTTTCTTGTGGCAGGGCATAAATATATAAAGAATTTATTCCCACAAATTTTGATAAACATCGAACTAAAGGCAAAATAAAATATTTAAAAGAATAACTTCCAATTCTTGAAATTTCCGGATGTTTTTGTCTGTATACATGATTAACAGCAAAATTAGAAAGTTCAATAGCTGGAATTGATTCAAAATATTCTTTATGAAGTTGCATTGTTATAAGACCAGTTTTTATTGAAAAATAGGAAACTAGTTCATTTGTTGATTTATCTTTTATAAGATATGTTCGACAATTATTTCCTTTTTCATCTAAAATTGATTGATTTTTCAGATAATTTTCAAGACCTATCGCATTATTCGGGACAGAAAATGACTTTATCAATTCAATATTTTCCTGGTCGTCGAGTAAATGTTCAATATAAAAATCTTCTGTGTCTAAAACTTGAAATTCTGCAATCATTGTTTTGAAAGTTTCCTTAAAAGTTCCCGTTCTTTAGCGTGTTCTTTTTTAATCCATTCTTCAAATTCTTTTGCTTCCTGATCCATCTTTGTAAAATCAGGTTTTGGCATATTAAGAATATACGCAATCGGATTATCTCCATTATTCAATTCATCAAAGTATTTTTTATCGTGGTATCTCATATAACACCTCCTAACATAAATATTATACAGATAATCACAAATGTCAAGATTTTTTCTTTTTATGTCTTTTTTCTTTTTAATCTATAGCATTCCCAAAAAATGCTGGAAGTGGTGTTCCAAAAATAGTGGATGCCTTGAAAACGCATGCATTATGTAAATTGTAATTACATTTATCTTTTACATAAATACTTTTATCCAAAAGATATCTGCAAATATATATCGTACTATTGATAAAATAATGAAAATGATACCGAGTGATTTATAAACATCAAATACAAGTGTATTCATGTCGTAAGCCGCCACAAAAACGGTTTCCGCAGCTCCTGTTTCACGGTTTCCATGTTCCCGGAACTGCGGTTTATTTTTGTCGGAATATTCAATATTTTTCACAAAGATAATAAATATTCATTTTTTAAGAAATTAAAAACTGATATTATTGATTCAGAATTTTTTTGAATAAAACCTGCCGATTTTACCAACAGAAATCTGCCAAATTCACCAATAAAAGATTGTCAAATTAACCAACAAAGTTTATAATATTTTTATGAAAAAATATAGAAAAAGAATTTATGATACGCTTTTAGATTATAGATTAGAAGAAACAGGTGCTGTTGTTATTGAAGGACCAAAGTGGTGTGGAAAAACTACAACTGCAGAGCAAAAAGCTAAAAGCATTTTATATATGAATGATCCAGATTCTATTCAGCAAAATTTGGAACTTGCAAAAATTCAATCAAAACTGTTACTTCAAGGAGAAAATCCTCGTCTTATTGATGAATGGCAATTAGCTCCGAATCTTTGGGATTCTATTAGATTTGAAGTTGATCATAGAAAAAAGGAAGGACAATTTATTTTAACAGGTTCTGCGATTCCAAATGATAGTGATAAAAAAAGGCATACAGGAACAGGACGATTTTCTTGGATTATGATGAGACCTATGAGTCTTTGGGAATCAGAAGATTCTAATGGTCAAGTAAGTTTAACTGAATTATTTGAAGGCAAAACTGATATTTCAGGAATCAATAATAAAAAATTAGAAGATATTGCTTTTTTTGTTTGTCGTGGTGGTTGGCCAGCTTCAATTGATAAAAAAGAAAGAGCCAGTTTACATTTAGCTTTTGATTATTATGATGCTGTTGTAAAAGAAGATATTTCTAGAGTAGATAATGTTGAACGAGATAGTGAGCGAGCAAAACTTTTAATGCGTTCTTATGCTCGTAATCAAGGAACTCAAGCCAGCATTGCTTCCATAACACAAGATATTAGTGCAAATGATGACAGTAATCTTTCAGAAAATACGACTTTGTCGTATATAAAAGCATTAAAAAAAATTTTTGTAATAGAAGATATGAGTGCTTGGAATCCAAATCTAAGAAGTAAAAGTGCAATTAGAACAAGCGATACAAGATATTTTGTTGATCCTTCTATTGCTGTTGCAAGCTTAGGCTTAGGTCCAAAAGATTTAATACAAGATTTAAATACATTTGGTCTTTTATTTGAAACTATGTGCATAAGAGATTTAAGAGTTTATGCAGATTCTTTGGAAGGAACAGTTTATCATTTTAGAGATAAGACTGGACTAGAATGTGATGCTGTTATTCATTTACGAAATGGTTCTTATGGATTAATAGAAATTAAGTTAGGTGGAGAACATTTAATTTCTGAAGGAATAAAAACACTAAAATCTCTTTCTCAAAAAATTGACACAACAAAAATGAAAGAACCTTCATTTTTAATGGTTCTTACGGCTGTTGGAGATTATGCGTATAAAAGAGAAGATGGAATTTTAGTTGTTCCGATTTGTTGTCTAAAAAATTAATTTTTTTGTAAATTATTTTTGCCAAGTTTACCAACAAAATATAAAAATCTCATTTAAAAAAACTGTGTAGCAATTTTGAATCAGTGTGACAAAAAAACGAAACTCATATTGCTTTTCATTATCAATACCAGTCTTTAATGGAGCATTCAAATTTAAATACAAACGTCGAGTAAAAAATATGTTTTTTTGTTTTTCCAAGTGATTTATATACATCAAATACAAGTATATTCAAGTCATAAGCCGACTGGAAAAAGGCGGGAAAATGGTTAGAGGATAGGCACACCAGAGAAGCGGCCAGAACATAGCCGCAAAAATGATGGAACAAGCAGCAGAAGTCACAACTGCCAGAAAACCTGACTGTCAAGATTTCTTCTTTTTCTTTTTAATCTTTTGCATTTATAAAAAGTGCTGTAAATTAAACGGAAAAATGTGTTTTCTGTTTTAATTGTTCTTTGAAAAATTAGTTTATAATCCAAATTCCAGATTTAGTGCTTCCAGAATGTTTTACAATATTTTGAGATTGCAATTCTTTTAAGTTTTTTTGAATAGCACTTCTTGAATAATTTAATTTGTTTGCAATTTCAATTTGCGTTATATTCGGATTTTCTTTTATGCATTCAATAATTTTAGTCTTTAATTCTGAAAGATTTTGTTTTTCAGCAATTTTAGAAAAATTATAATCGGCAGAAAATGATTCAACTAAAGGAATCGTTGTTTTGAAAATGTCATCTTCTATCAAAGTTGGATATTTTCCAGAATAAAGTTTTGTATATTTATAAAGATTTCTGATTCTAGATCCAAGTTCATCAGCAAATCCTATATTATTAAAAAAGTTTCTTCAATATTCATATTCAGATTATCGACTAATTAAAAAAAATCATTAGAAGAAGTAAGCTAGAAGTAAGCTAGAAGTAAGCTAGATTTTTTCTTTTTAATCTATCGCATTCAAAAAAGTGCTGTAAATTAAACGGAAAAATGTGTTTTCTGTTTTATTGCTCTTTGAAAAAAATTATAAAATTTTACCAATCTTTCCAAGAAATGTAGCCTCCGTGAGTGGGTGTTGCAGGAAAAGTTTGTTCTCCACTGTAAAGGACATTTATATTTTGTTTTGATATTTTAAATAAATCTGAAATTTTATTTAAAGAATTAAAGAATTTTTCATTTATTGTGCTTGATGATTTTATTTCAAATAATTTTATAGTATTAAATTCTTCTATCAATAGGTCTATTTCCAATCCGTTTGAATCTCTCCAGAAATATGCGTTTGGATTTTTTCCATTAAAAAAACATTCTTTAATGTAATTGCTGATTATCATATTTTCAAAAATTCCTCCACGTAAATAATGCGTTTGGATTTGTTGAAAATTTTCCATTCCAAGTAATGAACATATTAATCCTGAATCAAAGAAATATAGTTTTGGAGATTTTATCAAGCGTTTTCCAAAATTTTTATAATAAGGTTTTAGTAAAAAAATTATTCCACTTGTTTCAAGAATTGAAAGCCATGATTTTACAGTTAAAACAGAAATTCCAGTTTCATTTGCAAGTTCTGTTGTGTTTAAGATTTGACCAGTTCTTCCGGCACATAAACATATGAATTTGTGAAAAACTGATAAATCTGAAATATTTTTTAATTCACGAACATCTCTTTCAATATAAGTCTTTATGTAAGAACGATAAAAATCGTGTGGAGAAGGATTTTGATTATAAATTCTTGGGTAAAAACCTGTCCAAAGACATTCGTCAATATTTTCTTTGAGTAAAGAAGCATTTTTAAGTTCACTTATTGAAAAAGTTGACAGATTTAAAATTGCACATCGACCTGCAAGACTTTGAGAAATTGAATTCATCAGTAAAAAATTTTGAGAACCGGAAAGAATGTAAATTTCTGTTTTGTCTAATTCATCAATATGACTTTGAATGTAAGAAAATAAATCTGGAACGCGTTGAACTTCATCAAAAATTGTTTTTTCTGGATAAAGACTTAAAAAATATCGAGGATCATTTGTTGCAATTTGTCGAAAATCTAAATCTTCTAAAGAAACGTATTTCCAATCAGGAAAAAGTTTTTTAAGTAATGTTGATTTTCCACATTGTCTGCAACCTGTTAGAGCAACAATAGGGAAAGTTTTTATTAAGTTTAAGAGTTTTTCTTCTATTTCTCTTTCAATAAATTTATTTTCCATATTCAACCTTTAGAAAGTATGTAAAACCTATAATTGATTATATAAATTACATACTTTTTGTCAAGTTTTCTTTTTAATCCTTTTCATTAAAAAATATGATTGATTCTCTTAAACACTGGATGACAGATTATCACATCAACGGATTCCGCTTTGACCTTATGGGTGTTCATGATACATCCACAATGGAAGAAGTTTATAAAGAACTTGTAAAAATTGATCCGGATGTAATGGTTTACGGTGAACCATGGGTTGGTGGTGATAAAAATGCTTCTATAGCAACAGAAGGTGCTATTTCTGTTGGTAATACAAACGGTGTTGCTGCATTTGATGATGATTTCAGGGATGCAATAAAAGGCGCTGAATACGGTGGATTTCATAAAGGTCAGGTTCAGGGTACTTACAATGATTCAGGAATTATAAAAGGCCTAAGTGGTGCAAGTGGAAAAAATAAAAGAAATACAACTGGCAGACCAGCCCTTTCACTGCATTATGTAGAGTGTCATGATAACTATACATTGTACGACAAATTGAATATTTCACTTAGTGCAAGCGCAGTTGGAAGTGATGAATGTGTTAAGTATTGGAAATCAGATCTTACTGATACTTATAAGAAATTGATTGCTGACCAGAATAAACTTTCTGCTGCATATGTTTTTCTTGCGCAGGGAACTCCGTTTATTAACGGCGGTCAGGAATTTATGCGTACAAAGAAGGGTAATCCAGACAGTTATGCCGCAGATACAAAGGGTGGTCGTAAGTGGAGCGAGAAAGAAATTCTTAATTGCAACGCCATCGACCTCAACTTTAAAGACACTTACTCCGATGTGAAATGTAATGAAATTTTCTTTTTAATCTTCAGCATTTTTCAAAAAGTGTTAAAAACTCAAAATTAGTTGCTCTTTGGTTAAAAAATAAAGGTAAAATGCAAGGTTCAAACTATCAGGTAGATAAAGAACCATTGCTCAGTATTCCGCTTCCAAATCCAGAAAATATTTTAGAAGCCCATCAGCAGACACCACTGCGTTGGAATCGCAAATTGACCAGCTGGTTTACAAACTCTACAATTTAACAGACGAAGAAATAAAGATTGTCGAAGAAAAGTAAGAAAAGTAAAAAACTTGACGGCAGCTGTTTTACTTGCTATACTATAATTATGAATGCATTAAGCGGATATATCAGTGGTAACACTGTGGTCACAGACAGAAATGTTGGTCACTACAACGGAAGGAAAGTCATTATAACAATTCTCGACGAAAAGCAAAATCAGTCTTCTGTTTCTGCTAAAAAAGTTTCTGATATGAAATCGCTTTTTGGAATTCTGCCTTCAAATATTGATTTAGACAAAATAAAAGACGAAAGGCTTGGTCTGTAATGAGAGCCGTTCTTGACACAAATGTAATTATTGATGCCATTGCCGCACGCCCGCCTTTTTATAAAGAAGCCCAGCAAATTCTTATCATGGCAGCCGAAGATAAAATTGATGCTTTTATAACCTCAAACGCCGCCACTGACATTTTCTATATTCTTCGTAAACATTTTCAATCACCTGATGCTGCAAAAGAAAATTTGAAAAAACTTTTTGAAACTATTTCTGTTTTGACAGTTGATGAAGCAAATTGTCTTAATGCAATTGATTCAGATATAAAAGATTTTGAGGATGCCGTTCTTGTTGAATCTGCAAAAGATGGTGATGTTGATTATATAGTCACAAATAATGTTCCAGACTTTACTGTATCTTCTATTCCTGCTATCAGCACAGCGGATTTCTTAAAACTTTAGTTTGAATAAAGTATTCAGTTTACTTCCTACTAACAATTTTTATCTCGTCTACCGTTAAGATTGACAATCCAATCGTGATTTCTACAGCAAATGGGATTAAGTCTCTCTCTTTCACCAAGTTTTCTCCCAATCTGTACACCTTCCGCACTTGTTGATTTCGCTCGCCACGTTTATCGTCGTGTTTTCAAGGTCGAGTTCGTTTCTGCCATAAACGACTATGTAATAATCCGAAAGATACTGCTTACGGATATTGTTCATTTTGTCGATACGGTCAATACGCTCACGCAAAATTGCCGTTTTTATCTCTCTGACCTGTTCTCCTTCTACACTTTCTTTCATTTCCGCAAGCCTGCCGAACAGGTCTTGCGCGAAGTTATCCAAGTTTACGGGACGGTCTATTTTTATAATGTCCGCGCATTGCGTTCCGTCGAGCATTTTAAGCGCGTTTGCAAGATAGTCGATGTCGATATTCTGCTGAACGACGTCCTCGATACCGAAATTCTTTTGCCCGACTTTAATTACTCTGCCAAAGTATCCGCCGCTGTATTCGATAAGCCCGTTTTCCTTGATGTCTTTCAGGTTTAAGAGCGCGTCCACGCGTTCTTTTTGTTTGTCTGCATTTTCGCTATAAACCTTTTTCGCAAACAGGAATTTTATGTTTTCCAAGATACACGAATAGAAAATACCGTCCTGTGTAGGCATAAACATTACCACCGCAAGCACTCCCATAATTACGGCAAACGCGAACGCACCC
>OQVQ01000662.1_pt1 | contig 15510 bp, 14 predicted proteins | sample 1691491 | NCBI WGS metagenome assembly OQVQ01 (sample SAMN03418252, study PRJEB22391) | human gut metagenome | biome: human-gut; feature: organic feature; material: feces | host: Homo sapiens | place: Tanzania | collected 2013-01
CAAGTAGCTGGTTTTATTGATCTTACTTCAAATTCATGCTCACCATACTTATCCTTTAGATCTTCACAACCGCAAGTTGATTTGTGATAATGGTGAGTCTCTGATTGTTCAAACCTAGCTTCAAAAGTATGTTCATGCTTAGGTTTATTATCACAAGATGTAAATAAAGAAAGCATAACGAATAACAGAGCGGTCACAAAATAGACTTTGTGCATTTTTACCATACGTGGTGTCTCCTTTTTGAATTCGATATTATTAATGTATGAATTCCAATCTGTCAATTAGTAAATTCTTATTATTTCTTAACCTATAGAAGAATTATATAACTTTTAATAAACAATTATATTGATAAAACGCTCTTAAAGATTAAAAGAAAGGGTTGTGTAAAACTGCTTTTGTTAAACACAACCCTTATTATTTTCAAATCTGAAAATCAAATCCTATTCTTACGCTATTGTAGATCATGGATAAGATGCCAGTAAAAGCTGTCCCAAGATGAACATCTCCAAAATCTTTTCCCGTACCAATTATCGGGTAAAATCCTGCTGTATTAACCCAAAAGTTGTCTAATCTGTACTCAAAACCTTTTCTAGCTCAACAATTGATACTCAAACAGGGAGGGTAGCCATGCCAGCAATAGCATCTAGTGAAATAAAGACACGAATTGTTCATCAACCTCAAAAAAACGGGGATATATATGTTATAGAGCGTAAAAGTTATAGAGCGTAAAACCCTTTATGATCCTGAAAAGAAATATAACAAAGTACTTTCTAGTAAGATCCTTTCAAAAATTCCAAAAGGAACAGATATGCCCGTACCTACCCGGCCAAAGAGGCGAAATGGGGGAAAAGTCTCAAACTCAAACACTGTATCTACAGTATCAGAAGCCTCTCGTACTAAGGTGGGAATGATGGATATCATCGACTATATCGGAGTTGCTTCCGGTATCGATGATGTTGTCTCTGGGAACACCGACAAGGGAACAGCTCAAAAGACAATTTCTCTGGCACGGTATCTTCTTGCAACGAATGGCCAGTCGCTTCCGGGAATACAGACCTGGCAGTTTTCACATCCTTTGCCCTATGAAGACGGACTATCCGAGAATGTTTATACACAATCGATGAAATCATCCCTATTTTGAGAGATATGTAGTAAATGCAGAGTTGAGGGAAATCAATCCACAACCGTGAGAAATGAAATGGATTCGTGTTTCTTTGTACTGACTTCGTTGGTTCGAGCATGGCTCAGTAGGCTTCGCCTAGGGAGAAGTCGCCCACTATTTTCATGAGCTTGCCATCTTTGACAATGGAGAGGTCTCTGTTGGGGAACATTATCTTGAGGTTGTTTTGGAGATACGAGAACGCCGCATCGTTTATCTCCTGTCTCTCTTCTGGCGGTACTCTATCCAACGTTCTTATATCCACTTCCACAACGTATCCGCGACCTGAGTTTGAACCATAACCCAAAGTGAAGGCCATGGCTGTGGAGAAGAGTCCGTCGAAGCGAGGGTTCGATCCCAAGCCTCTTTTGAGTCTGTTTGGATGTATCCTGTATCTTGAGCCATATTCATCCTCAAGGTAGTTGTCAAGGTTCTGGCAAAGCAGCGAGAGGTTGTTCTCAAGTTCTTCCTGTTTTGGATGCATTGTCGTATTCCTTCTTTATCGTTGGTTCTTGTTGTTGAGCAGCATAGAGGCAACTTTGAGAATCTCGTCTGCATGTTTGTCCGCCACGGTGTTGGCGAACTCCACCATCGCCTTCACGGAGTCAGGATTTGTGTCATCCATCTTTATTCCAAGTTCCAATGGGTCGTCTATGCGTATGTAGTCTACATCCTGCATGTTTTCCAGGACATAGTCCGTGGTCCTCTTTTGCGCCGTGGAGAACATTGGGTTCACTTGATCCACCCAGCTCAACAGACCGTATGTGTCCTCAAGTGACATCGTGTGGATTTTTCCTCCCGTGCTGAGCGACAATATGTGGAACTTGCTGCAGTTTGGATAGAGTTTCTTGGCTTCTATGTATGCATATATGGAGGGGTTGTTTGCAACAACTCCGCCGTCTACGAGGATCTCGCCGTTTCGTATCAAAGGAGGGAAGTATGTGGGGGCGGCGCTTGTTGCACGTCCTGCATCCCTTACCAGAAACGACCTGTCTTCATAGCTTTTTATCATTACAGGTGCCCCTGAGAAAAGGTCATAGCTCATTATCAGGGTTGGAACTGTGGCTTCTCCAAGCTTTGAATCTTCGAACCACTCATCAAGCATGGACTCTATGCCTGATTCCGGGTACTTGGTGGATGCGATCTTCCTGAGTCCTGTGAACGTGGATGTTGGGAATATGGTCTTTCCCATTGACATATACTGATCAAGAATATCGTCTAGGAGTACTTGCGGTGCGTTCTTGCATATTTTATATCCGAACTCGGTAGGACATGTGAGGGCAAGCGATATTAGTCCTCCGGTTGAGGTTCCTGCAATGTAGTCGAAGTAGGAGTCAAGGCTGTCTTCGCCGCCGCAGCGTCTTATTTCATCCTCTAGCTTTTGGAGCAGCACCATTGGAATGACTCCCCTCATGCCTCCTCCGTCAATGCATAGGATGAAGCGCTCCTCTGGCTTCTGCAACGCCTGTTGCTCCTGCGGTGAGATGGATTCAGTGACATCGGCCTTGAAGTCCTGCGTTGTCGTGTCCTTTGGGGTGTTTCGTTTTGTGTGCAGCTTTGTGCGTATCGTATTGAACAAGTCCCGTATGCTCATGCGACTAAACATGATATATTTGGTGCTGAAGGTCAAGGTATGCATATGCAAATGAAGCGTTATAACCAATATTCGGATTGCCGGTTGTGTCCAAACGAGTGCGGGGTGGATCGTGCTTCAGGTCAGCGTGGCCGCTGTGGACAGACAAGCCAAGTGCGCATTGCCTGGGTTGGTCTCCATAGAGGGGAGGAGCCTCCAATCACAGGCGAGCGCGGTTCTGGAATGGTGTTCTTCTGCGGTTGTCCCCTCCACTGTCAGTACTGTCAGAACTATCAGATAAGCGGTGCGCTGGATGGCTTGCATTTTGGCAAAGGCGAAGGTTCCTGTAGTAGGACGGCTTCGTATGATGGCATTGCCGTCACGGATAAGATGCTTGCGGATTTGATGCTTGACCTCCAGTCGTTTGGTGCTGCGTCAATAAACCTTGTCACGGGAACGCATTATATTCCATCTATCGCAGTTGCTTTGAAGGATGCCAAAACTAGGGGCCTTTCACTTCCGGTTGTTTGGAATTCATCGGGGTACGAAAAGGTCGAGGCAATGCGACTGATTGACGACCTTATTGATTTATATCTTCTTGATGTGAAAACAATTGACAAGGATGTCGCTTCACGTTTCTGCGGCCTTGCACGCTATTGCGATGCCATCGTCCCTTTAGTTCGCTTCCTGAAAAGACGTCACCCTCACACCTATATGGAAAACGGTCTTGAGGGCGTTCTCGTGAGGCATCTCGTCTTTCCCGGAACTCTTGATGCCACCATGCGATTTCTTTCCTGGTATGCCGATAACCTTAAGGACAACTTCCTCTTGTCCCTCATGGTGCAGTTCGTTCCACCTCTTGAAGACCCTGGATTTCCAAAACTTGCAAAGAGCGAATACGACTCATTGCTGGATGCGCTTGACCGCTATGAAATAGATGGTTTCATACAGGAGCAATCCGACAACGAAATACTGTGGATTCCCGATTTCACCAAGGACCAACCCTTTCCGGACAGTTTTGCAGAACCCCTGCCTTCGTTCCTTGAATTGAAGAGTAAAGCGTAACTGGAGCAGCTCTTGGCTGACTACTGGTTTTGCTAAGTGACGTCTTGGGACTTGGCTGTTTCAGCGCTGTGTCGTTCAGCCTATCGTTGTGCCTTCGAACGGCATTCCATTGAGGATTGCAATCGTGTTCTCTATGTTGCGCCCGTCCGCACAAACCACTTTTATCTGGGCTTCCTGTGCCAGCTTTGATGCAATTGGATCGAACGGAACGTTCTTGCCCGGAATCCATTGGTCACCAACCATTTCTCTGAAATCCTCCCACGAAATGCTGTCGATAGGTACAGCCTCCGGATTCTTTCTTGGGTCGTCCGTATAGACTTTTGCAACGTTGGAGAGGTTTATCACTGTCCTGGCTCCAAAGCGGCGGGCAAGGTAGACTGCGTCCGTGTCAGTGGAGAAGCCGGGCTTCCATCCGCCAGCTACAAGTACCCTGCCTTCGAACTTTATGCTGCTTGCCGTTGGATCCATCACCAGTGCATCCCTGCAAAAGTCTCCAAATATTGCCTTCACCAGTTCTCCGTTTAAGTGCGTAGCCCTTATTCCAAGCCAGTCCTGTATGTTAGAGTCTTTGGTTTCGTCTCCCACGACATCCCTGTATGCCTGTTGATACACCCTTGCAGGGGCTCCTCCTCCGCAAACGAATATGAGCTTGCTCTCGGGGTTCTCTTCAAGGTATTTTTTCATCCCTCCAAGGAACTGTGCCAAAAACGTGCTGTTGACCTTGTCCGGTGCAATTATCGAACCACCTACAGAAAGAACGAAAATACCCATTGGAAACCTCTCTTTTGTGCGTTGTTGCTGGTTGGATGATACCTTTTTAGTCCGTTGCCTTGCAACCCTTCTTGGCCTTTGTGCGCATCACTGCGTCAGTTCGGTCGCAGCCGTACAGCAAGTACTGTTCTGTGCTTTTTTTCCTTTGCGCTCACTACACCCACTAATACGCTTTAATTCGGTTCTTTGCGGAAAGTTGGGGATGAGGGGTTGGAATTGAACATGGGGGCATCCAAGCCACAAGGCCGTTTGGCAGGGAAGCGAAAAGGGATACGAAAACGCCTGCGGATCCAATACGCCGTCATGGGTTGCGTCCAATCTGTAGGCGATCTGTAGCTATGGTTGCAATGGTCGCAAGGGTTCCAAAGGTTGCAATGGTCGCAAGGGTTCAGAAGGTTGAATCCGTGGCGCATCTGTAGGGGTTGTAGCGGTTGTAGCATCCGTGGCGGTTGTGGCACCTGCCGTGTGTGTAGGAAGTGTTGCAGGAGTAGAGACCGTGGCATCTGTTCTACGGGGCGCACGGGGCGCATGGAAAGCCTACGGATTCATTTGCTTCGCCCTAATGGGCTGCATTTCAGCGCCTCCATAAAGAAGGGGAAATCCCCCATAAAACGTGAAGAGCCTTTTTTCGATGAGTGTTCCTTCTGTGTAGGACTTGGTTGTCATACCAGATAAGATTGTCGAGTTGCTTTGATTGGGCTTTTGGTTCAAGTTTCAACCATTGATGTAAAAACGGCAAAATGGTTGGAGTCGAATATGAAAGCTGAACTCAGAGGCATCGGGCTAAAAGGGGAGGATGAAGAGGATTACATGAAAAAAGCCCCTGGCTTGGGAACCTAGGGGCTTGCGGGTGGAAAGCTGTCGTCAGTCCATGTAGAGGATTGCTTTGGCCTGCTCCTGCGTGAGTTCGTAGTGATAGAAGAGCGAGTAGAACTCGATGGTCTTGGATACGATGTCTACACCGCGCTCTGGATAGAGGACGTTTGTGAGCCAGAAGAGGCCTAAGATGCGGTTCGTGCATGGTGGTCCCGTGACGAAGCCGTGCGGAATGTTTGGAACTTTGTAGACGTTGCCGTTCTTCACTGCATCGATTGACTGCCATTCTGCAGAGTTCATGATTGTGTCGTATGCGCTTGGTTCCACGCACAGGATGTATTCAGGGTTTATGGTGTAGAGAGTTTCAAGGGATACCATGCCGTTGCTTTGGGTAAGGTCTGATGTGATGACGTTCTTGCCTCCTGCCTTTTCAACTGCCTGGCTGTGGCTTGAGCCTGCCGTGTAGGTGCTAAGTCCGTCTGAGGACACTGCAATGTAGACGGTCTTTCCTTCGATTGGGTTGGTTTTCGCATACTGGAGGGCTTCCTCGGCGTATTTGCCAAGTTGCTGGCCTCTTTCTGTATATCCAAGGAGATTTCCCAGTGTGGTGAAGACTTCATTGTAGTTGTCGAGGTTGGCTTCGAGGAATATGACGGGAACTCCGATATCTTTCTGTATTTTGTCCAGGTCCGCTGCCATAGCCTCTGCCGAGCCTTTCTTTATATCGCCTACATCTATGAATACATCGGGGGCTGCCATGATGACAGTCTCCTTGTTGAGGTTGGCTTTCTTGCCGTAGAGGGTTCCGAATACGGGGAGGTCTGCCATGGCATCAAGGTATATCTCCTTTGTCATTCCTGTAAGGCTGGAGGCAAGTCCGCAGAGCTTTTCGGGAGCTATCTGATAGACGATGACCTGTGCCATTGTTCCAGATGGTGCGACTTTCTGGATGTCTACGGGAAGTTCTACTTCCCTTCCAAGAGAGTCTACGAACACCTGTGTCGTTGGTGTCTGTGCGGTCTGCTGCGCTTTTTCCTGTACTTTTTTCTGTGCTTTTTCCTGGACGGGTTGTGCCATAACTGAGAATGCAACGAGAAGAATCGCTGCAAAAGCCATTAGTTTTTTCATTTTTCCTCCTCGAGATTCAGTTACAAATCTCTGTATCAGATGTCTCTATATCAGATTTCTCTATATCAGATGTCGATGACGAATATGGACATCTTCTTTTCGTTTTCGAATACATAGGGATATTGGTCCTTGTAAGGCCCTTTGCTCCTCTTCACTGGAAGGTTCACGTTGCCATGTTGGAGTTCCAGGAAAATTGCAGCTTCTTCCTGTGACGTGAACGGTTGGTCGAATCTCAGGGAAAGCTCCTTGAACGTGAAGTGATGGCCGCTTTTTTCAAGATATGTGCATATTTCTGCGGTTCTGTCGCGTTTTAGGTTGTTTGATTTATGCTGGGAGACGATATAGATGATCCTTTCAGTGGCGAGTCTTTCAAAAGCGCCAAGGCCTTCCTCTTCTATACGGCCGCAGAAGACTGCAAGTACGACGTTTGCCATGCGGTGGCTTGTCCTGTAGTCTTCCAAGTCGAATAGGCTTTGCTGTTTTCCTGTATGCTGCTTTCCTATGGGTTTTATTCTTTTGGAAGCTGGCTTTCCATGTAGCTCCTGCGCCTTCTCGATTACCTCTTCGTCGATGTCTATTCCAAACACGTCGTAGCCCATTTGGGACAGCTGTGAGGTTATATAGCCAAGTCCGCATCCTACTTCCAAAACGGATTTTTCTTGAGGTATCATGCCTGCAATCTCATGGGCAAGCCTTTTGTGGAAATCGCTACACATGGAGGCTCTCACGTACCAGTCTATCTTCTGAGTTGTCCACCAAGGGCGTACTGGAACGTCTGGTTCCCATGGGCTTACTGGGGTACACATATCAGCCTCCCTGTATGGGTTCTTTCGACCATCAGCGGCCTCTTGTATATGGAGGACAATGCATCACTGCCTTCAAGTTCCGCCGGCTTCACGGAAAATGCAATGCGGCCTTTGTCCATTGCAAGCACACGAGTGGAATATGCAAGTGCCAGATCAGGATTGTGGGTGGAGTAGAGGCACGCATAGCCTTTCCTTGTCAGTTCCATGGTCTTTTCAAGGACAAGCAACTGGTTGGAGTAGTCAAGAAACGATGTCGGCTCATCAAGTATGAGAAGCTTCGCATCCTGCATGAGGGCGCGGGCTATGAGTACAAGTTGCCGTTCGCCCCCGGATATTTCGTTTGTAGGTCTGCCTGCCAAGTCTAGGATTCCAAGTTCGTCCAATATCTCGAATGCACGTTTTTCGTCCTGCTTGGAGGGTCTGCTGAACATTGATATATATGGAGACCTTCCCATGAGTACGGATTCCTTCACGGTATATGCGAAGGCCGTCTGGGAAAACTGCGGTATGTAGGCAATGGCTTTTGCTTTGTCGTGCAGCGACATGCTTCGCACGGACACTTCGTCTACAAGGATGTCTCCACTAAGCGGGGTAAGGAACGATGGTATGATTCTTAGCAACGTCGTCTTTCCTGCACCGTTCTTCCCAAGAAAGGCTATCATTTCGCCTGAAGAGATGGAAAACGACACATCGTTGAGCACAAGGGCATCGGCCTTGGTATTGGCCTTGATATCTGTCTTGGTATTGGCTTTGATACCGGCCTTGGTGTTGGCCTGTGCACTTGGTTTGTAGCCGCGTGTATGTGCATAGGTGTAGGAGACGTTTTGGACTTCAAGCTTCATGGCGGTTCTCCTTGAGTATGAGATATAGGAAGAACGGCGCGCCAATGAAGGCCGTGAGGATTCCTATTGGGATTTCAGCTGTCGTGGCAGTGCGTGAGACGTTGTCAACGATGATGAGGAACGTGGCCCCAAAGAGCATGGAGGCGGGTAGGGAATAGGTGGCGTTGCTGCCTGTGATCCTGCGTGCCATGTGCGGTACTATGAGGCCTACCCATCCTATCTGCCCCGATACCGCAACCGCACTTGCCGTCATGAGGGTGCTTGCTCCTATAGCCACTGACCTTAGAAGCCGTGTATTCACTCCTAGGCTCTTTGCCTCGTCCTCAGAGAGGGACAGGATGTTCAGCTTCCAGGATACCAACAGCAACGTTGCAAAGGAGATGGTCATTGGTACTGCGATTATCTGCAGGTCCTGGAAACTGCATCCAGCCAAGGAACCCATGAGAAAATAGGTTATAGCGGGAAGTATGTTGTTGGGATCGGCTATGAGCTTCACGAAGCTCGTGCCTGCCGAGAAAAGGGACGACACGACCATTCCAATGAGGATGAGCCCCATCGTCTGTTCGCCTTTGACGCGTGAGCCAATGGACCACACAAGGACCACGGAGGCCACTCCAAAGATGAATGCGTTCACTGTGACGGCCAATGTGGACATCCCAAGCAGTAGGGATATGGAGGCTCCAAAGCCGGCTGCGGTGCTCGTTCCAAGTACGTCTGGAGATACGAGGGGGTTGCGGAATATCATCTGCATTGTTTGCCCCGCAAGGGCAAGTCCGGCTCCAATGAGCGTGGCGGCTATTATCCTTGGGAGCCTTATCTTGAGCACGACGGCCTTCTCCTGTGCGTTTCCACCCCCAAGGAGCGTCTGCACGACCCTGATGGGCGAAATGGGGTACCTCCCAATGCCAAGGGACACGACCGCCACCACCACGAAAACAATGGCCAGAACTAGGATTCGCAACCGTCTATTCATGGTCTTGCCCCATGTTGTGCGCTTCGTCATGCACTGCAAAATGCCTTTCGAATATGGCCTTCGCTTGTGCTGTGGTTTCGTCAACGAACGCCGTATACGTCTCACACAGCCATTTGCCGGTTGGCGTCAGCATTGCCTGCCCTCCGCCTTTCCCTCCTTGGACACGCACCACAACCTCGCATCCAAGGGCCTCATGCGCCTCACGTATCTTCTTCCAAGCCTTGGAATAGCTCATGCCCATTTCTTCACAGGCCGATTTCACTGAGCCTGTCTTTTCAATGAGCTCGAACAGAGCCTTCGAGCCAGGTCCAAACAGGAACTGTCCGTTGTCCACGAGACTGAACTTGCATTCCACACCAAAACCATTTGTATTTGGTGTTTCATAGCTCTTTGTGTCTTCCTTTCGTTTCATGCTCTGTGGACGCTCCTTGGGTGGTCTGTTCTTTGGGTTTTCGAATTGTTTTTGTTTGCAACTCGATTCCCATTGTACTTTTATTTGAATAACGGGGCAAGCGGTATGTTTCTTTTGCTTGATTTGAAGTATCCTGTTGCATATGCAGTGTAGTATGCAGGATACGTTGCTCCGTACAAATCCAAATCTCTACGATGTGCTCTATGATGATTATTGTGATTCCAAGGATGGTCCAAAGCCGTTCGTTTCCATAACAGGAGGCGGAGGCAAGACGACCCTTATGATAGAGTCCGCACGTTATTTCAAGGAAAAAGGGCTTTCCGTGCTTGTTACGACAACAACCAAGGTTATATCGCCGTACATTTTGGACTACGGACAGGATAGGGTGTTCAACGATGAAAGCGTGCTGTCGTATGAACCAAAGGCAGGGGAGATCGTGTTCTACGCCCATGTGTCTGAGGATGGAAACAAGTGGTGCTCCCCAGGGTTCGAGAACCTTTCACAACTGTATGGCAGGTACGATGTAGTTCTGTGCGAGGCCGATGGCTCCAAGCGCCTTCCTGTGAAGGTCCATACCTCACGGGATCCTCAGATACACCCATTGACCAATATGTCCATAGGTGTCTTTGGAATGTGGGCGCTTGGGGGCAAGGTCAAGGATGTCGTGTTTGGACCATGTCCTGAAAAGTTCGCAGACGGCGTGGTGGACATTGCTTTCCTGGATTGGTATTTCTCCAACCCAGAGGGGGTGTTGAAAGGCTTGGCTCCAAACCGCTTTGGACGCAGAATCGTCGTCTTCAATGGTGGAGACGTTGGTTTCGATGAAAAATCTGGTGTTATGCTTGCCGGTGTTTCGAAGCCAGACGACGTGGACATATACGTTGCATCTGCAAGGGAGGGCGTTCTGTATGGAAGGTTCTAGCGTTTCTAGTGGTTCTAGTATTGGAGTGTTCGAAGCTGCATCAGCTGCGGAGTCTATGAACCAATCATTTGCCGTAGTCACCCTCATTGGAACTCGTGGGACGGTGCCAAGGAAGGATGGCAGAATGGTCGTTCTTAGAGATGGCTCATCCTATGGGACCATTGGAGGTGGAGAAGCGGAAAGACAGGCCGTTTCAATGGCCTTGTTATGCATTGAAAAAGGAAAGGGAGGCAAGGAGATGATAAAGGTGAAGGAGTCCGGCACTGCCGAGGTTTTCATAGATGTTCCAATTGCAAGACTCAAGGTCGTGGTCTTTGGAACAGGTCATGTCGCAATGGCTCTTGCCCAGGTGTTCCACAATCTTTCCTTTGAGGTCGTCTTCGTTGACAATGACAGAGACGGCTTGGCAAACGATATCCCAAAATGGGCTTCACTTGTGGAAAAAGAAGCTTTTGTCGAGACTTTAAGGTATGAAAGTCCTTCCAATGAAAATGCAATTGTAGACGACAGGACCGCCGTTCTGTTCTCCAATCCTGACGAAGTGGATGCCTTCTTGGAAGCTGTCCTCAAGACAAACACTCCATACATTGGCATCCTTGCGTCAAGAAAAAGAAAACCATATGGAGACCGCCGCATACACATGCCAATGGGTCTTGATGTAGGTGCTCAGACTCCTAACGAGATAGCCATTGCTGTTGCATTGGAAGTCATGGCTGTCTTCAATGGAAAAAGCGCCCAGCCTTCCTCTTTGTGGAGAAACCGCCTTGTCGTAGTGCGCGGAGCAGGGGATTTGGCCACGGCTGTTGGCATAAGGCTTCACAATGCAGGGTTCGATGTCATCCACCTTGAGGCCGAGAAGCCAACGGTTATAAGAAGGACCGTTTCATTTGCCAGTGCATTGTTCGATGGTTCCGCAGAGGTGGAAGGTGTAGTTGCGAGGAAGTGCAACGCCAAGGATGTCCTTCATGTTCTAGACGACGGAGAGGTGCCTGTAGTTGTGGACCCTTCATGTTCCATACTGGATACTCTCTCACCTGTCGCCCTCGTCGATGCCATAATTGCAAAGAAGAACCTAGGCACCAGCCGCAGCATGGCTCCATTCACGGTTGCTCTAGGCCCAGGCTTTGAAGCTGGAAAAGATGTTGATGCCGTCATAGAGACCCAAAGGGGGCATAGGCTTGGGGTGATAATCAAACATGGATGCGCCGCTGCGAACACTGGGGTTCCCGGAATAATAGGTGGTTTTGGCAAGGAACGTGTCATGCATTCGCCGGCGGCTGGGGTGTTCAGGCCCGTTGCCTCGATTGGAGATATCGTGGAAGCCGGCCAAACAATTGCGTTTGTGGAAAGTATTGAAGAAGGCGCGAATGGGGACGGTGCTTTGGAGAGGATTCCTGTCGTCACTCCAATATCTGGCAAAGTCAGGGGAATGCTCCATGAAGGTCTTGAGGTCCCTGTTGGTTTCAAGGTCGCTGACGTGGATCCTAGAGGAGAATCCACAGACCATCTCACCTGCTCAGACAAAGCCCGTGCAATCTCAGGTTCCGTGTTGGAGGCCATAATGGGTTATTTGTCGAACAGGTTTTAGGCCGGTCTCTCATATGCTTCGCTCGCCAGACCTATTACCCTCCCTACTCCCACTAAACCCACTACGCGCACTAATATGCTTTAATTCTCTTATACATAAAAGGATTAAACCGTTGTAGTGGGTTTAATGGGTGTAGTGGATGTAGTAAGTGTAGTGAGACATGAATAAATCAAACGAACACTCGGCACAGCTTCCCAATGATTTCGTCCAACCTAGATACATCAAGCGTGGCGTAGTTCATGACGAATGTGTTGCTGTCCGTTGCATGAGCTCCCGTCTCGGAATTTTTGCGAGGGAAACTTGAAAGAGAACAAAGGCCAATGCCTTCAAGCTCTGCAGCTCTTAGGACATCCTCCTCTTTCTTTTGGGTATGCACCTTCATAAGGAAATGAAGCCCCGCCTTTTCACCGGAGATTTCAACACAAGGGCCAAGTTGGCTTTTCCTCAACGCACCTATGAGAGCATCGCGCTTTCTTCTGTAGTATGTCCTGAGTCTGTTGATGTGAGTTCCAATCCTGCCGCTTTCCATGAACTCCAGCAGCGTATACTGTTCAAAAGTGGAGACGGTACAGGAATAGAACGAAAGCCTTTCGTTGAAAATCCTCATGAGTTCTGGAGACAGCACCATGTAGCTTATTCGCACGGTTGAACACAATGTCTTTGAGAAAGTGTTCAGGTAAATCACGCAGCCTTCGCGGTCTATGGACTTGAACGAAGGGATAGGCTTGCCGTCAAGACGCAGCTCGCTGTCGTAGTCGTCCTCGATTATGTATCTGCCATGCTTCTCCGCCGCCCACGCAAGCAGTTCGTATCTTCTTGAGATTGGCATCACTATACCCGTGGGGTATTGGTGTGATGGCGTTATATGCACAACCCCGATGTCTTTGTCTTCAAGCTCCTCCGCCTGCACTCCTTTGTCGTCTATACGTAGATGTTCAACCTGTACACCTTGGGCCTTGTACGTCAATTCCTGCTTGCGATAGCCTGGATTCTCTATGCCGTAGACGACATCCCTTCCAATGAGTTGGACAATGAGGCCGTACAGGAATTCGCTTCCGGCACCTACGACTATTGTGCTTTCGTCTACTTCAAGGCCTCTGTATTCCTTGAGATATTCGGCTATGCTGCGCCTTAGCTGCAATACTCCGCAGGATGGAGAGTTTTCAAGAAGCTCTTCGTGTTTCCTTGAAAGGACGCTCCTTGTCGCCTTTGACCAATCGTCGAAAGGAAAGAGGTCCGTTGGTGTCTGATTGTTTGAAAAATCAGCTATATGTTTTGATTGTATGGCATCGTTTTTGGAGGGCTCAAAGATATCGGTCTTTGGGATTTCGTGCTCAAGGCCCTTGATGTCGCACACGTAGAAGCCGCTTTTGGGTTTTGATTGGATATAGCCTTCAGAGAGAAGACGGCCGTATGCGTTTTCCACGGTGATGACGCTTATGCCGTTGTTGGATGCCATGCGGCGTTTGGACGGCAACTTCTCGTTTGGTTCTAGAACGCCCGTGAGGATGTCCGTCTTGATGGCATTGTACAGGGTTTCGTAGAGAGGGCCTTCCGTTTTCTGTAGATCGTATGTAAGCACAGGCAGCCTCCTTTGGTATTTCTTTAGGCATTCTTTGTCTCTGACCTTCTTCCTCGTGGTCGAGCAAGTGTCTGACCTTGAAACTGACCTTATTATAAAAGTTGTTTTTGATTATTTCAATAAGGTCAATTTAGAACTATTCTATCCATGTGCCTTGGAGACTCTCAAACGGCTCCACAGGCAACGGGAGGAAACGATGACAAGCAAATCAGAAAGATACGAACTCAACAAAAACCTGGCCCAGATGCTCAAGGGTGGCGTCATAATGGACGTAACGACGCCGGAACAGGCTGTCATTGCACAGAAGGCAGGTGCGTGTGCAGTCATGGCGTTGGAGCGCATCCCAGCCGATATAAGGGCTGCAGGCGGCGTGTCCAGAATGAGCGACCCCAAGATGATAAAGGGTATTCAGGAAGCCGTGACCATCCCAGTCATGGCAAAGTGCAGGATAGGCCATTTCGTAGAGGCCCAGATCCTTGAAGCCATAGAGATAGACTATATAGATGAAAGCGAAGTCCTCTCTCCTGCAGATGATGTCTACCATATCAACAAGTGGGACTTCAAGGTTCCGTTCGTCTGTGGTGCAAGGGATCTTGGCGAAGCCCTCAGGCGAATTAACGAAGGCGCCTCCATGATAAGGACCAAGGGGGAGCCGGGAACAGGCGACGTCGTCCAGGCCGTGCGCCACATGAGGATGATGAACGCAGAGATAAGAAGGCTTGTCTCCATGCGTGAGGATGAACTCTTCGAGGCTGCAAAGGTCCTTCAGGTGCCGTTCGAGCTCGTGAAGTACGTCCACGAAAACGGAAAGCTTCCAGTGGTCAACTTTGCAGCAGGCGGCGTAGCGACCCCAGCCGATGCAGCTCTTATGATGCAGCTTGGTGCAGAGGGCGTCTTCGTGGGCTCCGGCATCTTCAAGTCCGGCAATCCTCAGAAGCGTGCCAACGCAATCGTCAAGGCCGTCACCAACTACAAGGACGCCTCTTTGATCGCCCAGCTCTCTGAGAACCTTGGAGAGGCCATGGTTGGCATCAACGAAAACGAGATAAGCCTTCTCATGGCAGAGAGGGGCAAATGACGAACCCTTCCAAACGTCCAATGCGCATAGGAGTCCTCGCTCTACAGGGCGCCTTCATAGAACACATGGATAGGCTGCATTCATTGAAGGCCGATGCCGTTGAACTCCGCTGTGCAGCTGACCTCTCCGCTCCCCTTGACGGCCTTGTCCTTCCAGGGGGAGAGAGCACAGTCCAGATGAAGCTCTTACGTGAGCTTGGCATGTACGATGGCCTAAAAGCCCTCATTGATTCAGGAAAACCCGTGCTTGGAACCTGTGCAGGCCTCATTCTGCTTGCTTCCTCCGTGGAGGGGCAGTCCGCACTTGGCTTTGGGACCATGCCTGTCACTGTCAGGCGCAACGCCTACGGCAGGCAGCTTGGAAGCTTCCATACCGTTGCACCTTTCACGGGTGTTGGAGACGTTCCAATGACCTTCATAAGAGCTCCTTACGTCACAGAGGTTGGATCCGGTGTGGAAGTGCTCTCCAAAGTGGATGGCAACGTAGTCGCCGTGAAGTACGGCAACCAGTATGGACTGTCGTTCCATCCGGAGCTGGATGAGGGGACTTGGGTTTACAAACTTGTTTTCAACCTTTAGCCGCAGGCTTTGCACTCATTGCCTCACGTTTCCCTCGAGGAATGCCCCTTCTTGATGGTGGCTCTGAAAGGGACAACTCATGCGGTCGAAGCGAATGAATCCGTAAGCTTTCCATGCGCCCCGTGTGCCCCGTGCGCCCCATGCGCCCCGTGTGCCCCGTGCGCCCCGTGTGCCCCGTGCGCCCCATGCGTCCCATGTGCCCCATGGAACAGATGCC
>OQVQ01000663.1_pt1 | contig 15494 bp, 7 predicted proteins | sample 1691491 | NCBI WGS metagenome assembly OQVQ01 (sample SAMN03418252, study PRJEB22391) | human gut metagenome | biome: human-gut; feature: organic feature; material: feces | host: Homo sapiens | place: Tanzania | collected 2013-01
GTGGGAGTATAGACAAGAATGCAAAGATTAAGAGCGAGATGGCTTATCTTAACAGGCTTCATATCAATGGAGTTCAGTTTCAAGACTGGCAGTGGATGCATCACAAACCAGTTAAATTGGATGCCCATGGCTCACTCATACCTTGGTATCAGGATATCAGCAATCGTTGGGTTGGTGTAGAATATGTCAAGAACTACATAGCAGAGCAGCATAAGTATGGTATGAAGTCTATCTTTTATAACCTTTGTTTCGGTGCATGGAAGAATGCTGTGAATGATGGAGTAAAAACCGACTGGGCTCTGTTAAAAAAAGATGGTTCGGGCAATTTTTATCAAGACTATCATGGTTTGCCCAGTTCTTGGGCAAGTAATATCTATCTGCAGGTGCCAGACAATACTGATTGGCAACAGTATATGGCAGAAAGGAATACAGAAATATACAGCCATTTTGATTTTGATGGTTTCCAGATAGATCAGTTGGGCTATCGTGGCGACGTATATGATGCCCGTCACAAAGTGGTAGATTTGCCTGCGAGTTATAAATCATTTATTCAAGCAATGAAGTCGGCTCACCCAGACAAAGATCTGATAATGAATGCGGTTTCTGGTTATGGAGCAGATAATATCGTCAGTAGCGACGTAGATTTCTGTTATAATGAAGTATGGGGTAATGGCAATGGATATGGAGGTGCTTCCGAAGCCGATTTTGCCAATCTTTTGGGTATTATTCAGGCGAACGACAAGTATAGCGACCATCAACGACAGACGGTTTTTGCAGCTTATATCAATTATGACAAAGCGGACAACGGAGGCTCAGGTGACAAGATGGTGAATACTCCAGGAGTATTGCTTACCGATGCAGTGATTGCTGCCTTGGGCGGCTCTCATCTTGAGATGGGAGACCATATGCTTACCCGTGAATATTTCCCTGCAGCACCATTGGCAATGAGTGATGCTCTTAAAACAGCCATGGTAAGATACTATGACTTTCAGACGGCTTATCAGAATTTTTTGAGAGGCACTACCTCCAAGGCTGCTTATCTGCCTGTGGTCAGTACTTCGTCCAATTATTCTGTAAATGCTTGGCCTCCCAAGAGCTATTCTATCACAACTTTTGCAAAGAAGGTTGGTAATTGTGATGTACTTCATTTCTTGAATTTTCTCAATACTGACGATCTTTCCTGGCGTGATGTTTGGGGAACACGCACTTTTCCAGATAAGTGTACAGGTATTCCCATAACTGTAACTGCCAATCGCAAGATAGATAAGGTTTGGGCGGCATCTCCTGATAGTCATGCTGGAGCAGTACAGGAGCTTGCTTTCACACAGAAAGGAGATGATGTTTCTTTTGTGCTTCCTTCTTTGGAATATTGGACTATGGTGGTGATGGAAGGTTCCAATGATGAGGATCATGTCTATATCACAGGAGAGGCAGTACAACTCGATGGGCATGCTGCTTACGACTTGGCCTATGCAGTTCCTATGACAAACATGAGGGAAGGCAAGGTTTTCAAAGTGACAACTTACCTAAAAGCTAATGAGTTGTTTAAGTTTACTAATGGCCGTGACTGGAGATATTGTAAGAGTTATTGTGCAGAGTATAAAGATTATCAGTTCAATTCTTTTGTCAGTCTTGCTCATATTACAACCTTGGGAGAGGATTTTAAGTTCATGGTTCCTGAGGCAGGGTATTATGATATCACCATCGACTTAGAGAAGATGAGAGTTTATCTTACCAAGGCTGACCTCTCAGGGCTGTCTGCTATAATAGCCGACAAATCTCCTTCTGGTGAGTTTGCTTCTTGGTATTCTGTGAGTGGAGTGCCCGTAGACAAGCCACGTAAAGGGATATATGTACGTAATGGAAGAAAAGTTTTGTTTTAAGATGAAGGGTGGATTTGTACCCTTCACCATCTGCCCCCTGTGTTTAATGAGCATTTATACAGAAAAGTCAAAATTACCATCAAGAAGTGTCAAAAAGGGCGTTGTTCATATCTGCCCAAGGCGTTGGGCAAAGTTGCTCATCGTATTGGGCAAAGTTGCTCATCGTATTGAGCAAAGTTGCTCATCGTATTGAGCAAAGTGCATAGTTGTACGTGATGACTTTTCCTTTACCCTATAGTAACTTTGCAACAGGTTATTATAAGAACTGAGTCCACTTAAAAAAGTACCATCAAAACATAAGGATACTTTTTAAAGTGGACTCTTCTTTTGGTATTGTTAGTACTTCTGTAGAGGTTATAAACGTTTGTATATAACTTGTATCTTTTAAGTCTGTTATGACTATTAACCGGCTGGTTTTCAGCAGGTATGCCCTTTTGTTTATTTGTATTTTTAGTGAATGCCATTATAACCTATTAATAAAAAGACTATCTTTGCAATCGTTAATGTAAATAAATGCAATTAGTGCAATAGTCAGACTTAATATTTAAAACCTATTTTATAGTAAAATCATGACAATCAAGAGATTTTTTGCTTTAGCTTTTGCTTTGGTTGTCCTCTTTTGGGCAGAGGCGCAATCAAAAGTAGATAACCCAGTGGCGGTAGATAACCCAGTGGCATCAAGCGAAGCCATTGTCATAAGTGGCAATGCGCGTTTTACTGTCTTGACCCCCGAGATGATACGTATTGAGTATAGTGAAAAAGGTCAGTTTGAAGACCGTGCTACGTTTACTGTGCTCAACAGAAACTTAGAAGTACCAACTTTTAAAAAGTCAGAGGACGATACCTTTCTTTATATAGAGACATCTAATCTCAAGTTGAAGTATCGCAAGGGTACAGATCCTCGTACTGTACCAGCATCAGCCAATAATCTGAAAGTTGTTGTCAGCAATCATGGCGTACCTTCGATTTGGTATCCAGGCAAACCTGACCCACAGAATCTGAAGGGTACCTGCCGAACACTGGATGGCTTGATGGGTGACAGTAAGCGCAGTGAGATGGAGAATGGTTTGGTCTCTCGCTCTGGATGGGCAGTGATTGATGATGCCTGGACAGCTACGCGTGCTGATGGAGGAAGTTCTTATGCTCTCGTTTATAATAATGAGGTGGGGTATTCCTGGTGGGCACTCCGTGCTGACGAACATGCTATGGATACTTATCTTCTTGGTTATGGCGACAATTACAAAAAGGCAGTGTCCGATTATACTAAGATAGCAGGAAAAATTCCTTTGCCTCCCGATTATGTATTTGGATATTGGTATAGTAAGTATGCTTCTTATTCGGCACAGGATTATCGTAATATCATGGCAGACCTGAAAACAAACAAGATTCCTACTGATGTGATGATTTTGGATATGGACTGGCATTGGAATGGTAACGACTATAGTCAATCTGCGGGCAGGGGAGGATGGACAGGCTGGTCGTGGAACACTAATTTGTTACCAGACCCTAAAGGTTTGTTGGCTGATATGCATAGTCAGAACTTTAAGACGGCACTCAATCTACACCCTGCTGATGGTATTAACGAGATAGAATCGCCAGCTTATTTCTCTCAGATGCGAAAGGATTTGAATGGCAAGTATCTTGAAGGTAATACCATTAAGTGGAGTTTGGACTATACCGATTTTACAAAGTCGTTCTTTCGTAATATTATCAGAGATCATGAAAGAGAAGGCGTAGATTTCTGGTGGCTCGATTGGCAGCAGTATCTTACCAGTCCTTATACCAAGGCTTTGAGCGAGACTTTCTGGTGCAACCATGTCTTCTTTAATGAGGCTATTAAGCGTGCTGACCATCGCCCAGTCATCTTTCATCGTTGGGGAGGCTTGGGAAGCCATCGCTATCAGATAGGATTCTCGGGCGATGCCAATATCAGTTATGAGGCTTTGGCTTTTGAACCTTATTTTACAGCTACAGCATCCAATGTAGGTTATGGCTATTGGGGACATGACTTGGGAGGACACATGTATTCTAATGATGAGTTGGTAAACAATCCTAATTTGGTTTTGCGTTGGATACAGTTTGGAGTATTTACCCCCATCTTCCGCACTCATGCCACAGCTGATGGTAGAGTGGAAAGAAGGATATGGAAGTTCCCCAATTTTCCTACCATCCTTGAGGCTGTCCGCCTACGCTATTCACTTTTCCCATACATATATACAATGGCACGTAAGGCTTACGATACCGGCCTGTCGATTTGTCGCCCACTCTACTATGAGTACCCAGAGCAGGATGAGGCGTATACTTATGATGGTGAATATTTCTTTGGTGATGATATCCTTGTGGCTCCTATTACAACTAAGAGCGGTACTAACGGTATGACAGAAAAGGAAGTGTGGTTCCCTGAAGGTCAGTGGTGGAGCGTGGATACTCATGAGCTGATTCAAGGACCTTGTAAGCGTACCTTGTCATACACTGATGAACAGATACCTTACTTTTTCCGCCAGGGTGCCATTATACCTTATAATCCAGAGACGGTAATGAATGTTACCGAGCGTCCAGACAGAATGATTCTCAATGTTGTGTCGGGAGCTAACGGTGAGGGGACTCTCTATGAAGACGATGGCGACAATCCAGACTATGCTTCCAAGTACGCAGTTATCAACTTTGCGCAGGCTTGTGAGGGTCAGACGGGCAGATACGTTATCTCTTCTCGCAAGGGTACTGTTGGCAGGGCACCTGTTAATCGTTCCTATCAGTTGCGTATCTTCAACACGCCAGCTCCATTGTCGGCCACGGTGAATGGAAAATCTGCAACATATAGCTATGATCCCAACAAGAAGTGCACTACGGTAGAAGTACCTTATGGCAGTTGTTCTATTGACAGAACGGTTATTGTAAAGTACAGCGAAACCTTGAATACGGGTATTGTCAGCGCAAAGGCAGATAAAATGAAGGTTGTGTATGAAAGAAACAGCAAAAAACTGAAAGGTTCTTTTGAAAGTACTAAAAAAAAGTCGCGCTCGAAATAAGTAACAGTGTGGGCAAGACTGTGCTCAGAAACACTTACAGCAACGTGAATAGTTTTACAGAAGACCTGACATGTTTGTTCCCACAGCTTTATATCGGCAAAGTGGTAGCAGACAATCAGACTTATGTTAGAAAATTTATCAAAAACTAAAGCTATTGACATATGAAAAGGATAAGTATATGGTTTTACACTTTCTTTGTTGTACTTTCAATGAAGGCTGCAGATATGTCTAATTCCTTAGAACTGTCGCAGTTGTATATCATAGGTGATGCTACTCCTTACGCTTGGGATGAACAGAAAGCCGGTGAGATGCAGAAGGTTGATGATGGCGTGTTCCGTTGGTCTGGGCATCTTGAGGCAGGCAAAGAATTTAAGTTCTTAAACACACGTGCTTTCTTCAAGCATATTGTGGCAACTTGCTCAGGACAGCTTGTTGGCAAGGGCAGAAGCTACAATCTCAATCTCGAGATAAGTTACAGCCTGGATAGTAACAGAGACTTAAAGTTTAAACCCTCTGCCACAGGTGATTATACAATATATGTGGATTTGCGAAGCATGCAGATGGCACTCTATGATGAGGAACAGGCTGTTAATCTGCCGGACAAACTTTATGCTACTGGTTCTGCTCTCGATGGAAAGATTGTTGAGATGGAAGTGATGGGAGGTATAGAATATAAGTTAGCTGGCGACTTCAAGTCTGGCAGTATTATCTTCCGAGATACTCCACAGCCCACAGCTTCCACAAAGTATTATATCCCTTTGTTCGATGGGGTAGACATAACTTTTGGCAAGGACGTGAAGGCTTCTTTAAAAGAAACCACCAATGGCGATGTAGAGGGATGGAGTGTTGCTGTTCCAGGCAAATATACTTTCTATCTGCGTAAGGATTTACAGTTGGCTTATGCCAAAACATTCAAACCTTTTAGCACGCTCTATTTAGTAGGTGGTTGTTGTGAATTAGCTTGGAACTATTGGGATGCGAGTAGCCACTTTACCCCCAATCCATCAAAACCCGAAGAGTTGAAATGGGAGGGATATTTGTCACCGAACTGGAATGATTCCCGTAATGAGCCTGATAAACTGAAGATATTAACAGCTCCCGATTGGTTCTCAGAGACTTATCATCCATATGTGCCCGATTATCCTTTGCTTGGTGAATATAATTTCCGTACAACAGGTAGTGAGGATTTTAAATGGATTATCTACGATGCAGGAACGTACCGTATAACGGTCAATACATTGACGGAAACCATGAAGGCTGTGAAGCTGAACAATAATGCTAAATTGAATGGAGCAAATCAGTCGACAGCTGCAATAGACTGTGTAAAGGAGCCTTCGTTGGTCAAGATTGCATGCAGCCGTGGTGCAGTGTATGTCAAGTCTGCTGTCGGAGAGGTGGCTGTTTCTGTTTACACCATAGATGGTAAACGTATGGCTTCAGTTCCTGTTGTTATGGATGGTATTGTGGCAGAAGGTTTGTCTAAAGGCATTTATGTCGTTAAGTTAATTGGAAATACGGTATGTCTTTCACGCAAAGTCGTGATGGATGAATGAAATGAAAAAATATTAACGCTAATATAAATTTTAAATTAGATGATTATGGTACAAAAAATTACTCGTTCTTTAATGTGCTGCGTTTTGTTTGCCATGAGTGTTGTGGCTTCTTTTGCAGCAGACAAGTTGATGATTGTCGGTGACGCTGTTTGGGGTGGATGGACTCCTGCTAATAGTGTTGTCATGTTGCCTGATGGCGAAAATGTGTTTAAGGCGACTGTTTATCTGAAAAAGGTAGATGGTGAGACTGTTAAGGAGGGATTTAAGTTGCTGACTGCTGCTAATTGGGATTGCTTACAATATCATGCAGGTGACAGCGACGTTGAACTTGAAGAAGGAGTAGCTGCTCAGCTGTACGATAACCAGGAGAATGATAACGACAAGAAATTTCAGGTAAAGGAGTCTGCAAACTATGATGTAGTTTGCGACCTCAATACCAAGACCATTACAGCCACCAAGTCTGCTTATCAGGAGCACCCTGTCAATCACAATGCTTTGTGGATGGTTGGTGATGCTACTTCTGGTGGTTGGGATTTTGGTTCTTTAACCCCGCTGACACAGGATTTGGAGAATCCAATGGTTTTTAAAGCTACGACCTATTTGAAGGTTGGTGAGATGAAAATAGCTCAGAATAATGATGGTGGCTTTGGTCAGACTTTCTATTTGAGAGATGCCACAGATGATACTAAGGTGGTTTTTGGCGGTGAAGATAACAAGTGGACAATCACCGAGGCAGCTACCTACGATGTGACGGTAAATCTTTTAGACATGACAATCGATATCAAAAAGCATTATGCCGATTTCGTTGTAGATCATCTGTTTGTGATAGGCGATGCTATCTGGAGTGGTTGGGGATTTGCCAACAGTACCGTACTGCTTCCTGGCGAAGGTGGAATTTGCAAAGCTACTCTTTATCTTGAGGCAGATAAAGGATTTAAGTTGATGGCTGAGAGCGACTTCAATGGTTATCAGCTCCGTGCAGGCAATGAAGATGTTGTTTTGGAGAATGGTACTGCTGCTCAGATGTTTTCTTCTGAGGCAAACCGCAACGATACGAAGTTCAAGGTAAGCGAGTCTGCCAACTATGACATTGTTTGTGATGTAAATAACAAAACTATTACCCTAGCCAAGTCAGCTTATCAGGATGCCCATGCCAAACATGCAGAGTTGTGGATGATAGGCGATGCAACTCCAAATGAATGGCAGATAGACAAAGGTGTACTATTGACGCAGGATGCAGAGAATCCTATGGTTTATACCGCAACAGCCGATCTAAAAGAGGGTGAGTTTAAGTTTATTGTCAATAAGTATATGGGATTTGATCAGACTGCTTATGTGAAGGATGCTGCAGACGACAGCAAGGTTGTTTACGGTGGTGACGATAACAAGTGGAATATCACCGAGGCTGGTACTTATGATGTGAAATTGAATCTTGCCAACATGACTATAACTGTTGCTAAGAAAGGTGCTACTGGCATTTCGTCGGTGAATGCAGATGTAACTTCTCCTGCCGAGTATTATACTCTTGATGGCAAGCGTGTGAATGGTTTTTCTGGTAAGGGAATTTATATCAAGCGCCAGGCTGGTAAGTCTGTTAAGGTAGTTGTTACCAAATAACTCCATTTCTTAATATAGGTATAAGCCCCCATACGTGCTTATGGGGGCTTACATTTGCATTTTTCTCTTCTGACAGCTCATATTCTCATTATACAATAATATTTTCTTCGATTTGTAAAGTGTTGATTGTTAGTTGGTTGCGAAAATACTATTTATCTTTTCGTTATATATACGTTAGTCTTCTTGTATCATGTTGGTAATGGCTGTAATTTTGCACCACAGTCTATGACATACAACTATAATATGAATTAATAAATATGAACAAGTTTTTGAATGTTATGAGAGCCGTTGTCTTGTCGATGGCATTGGGCTCTTTGCTCCAGGCGCAAGCTTCGGTAGCTGATGCAAAGGAATTTCAGATACCTGGCCCCAAGGATAAAGGTATTGCAGGTGCTGCCGTTCCTTATGTACGGTATGATTCTCAGAAGGCATCTTTAGGTGGTGGTGCCACCTTGAAGACTTCGGCGATGATGGACCGTTTCAACATTGCGTCTCAGGCTTCCGAACAGAGTTATGTGGAATTGCCTGGCAATGGTGCCAGTGCAGAGTGGATAGTACATGTCATTGAGGATGCTAATGTCGTAGGGCGTGGCGTTACCATGCGCTTTACCATGCCTGATACAGGTGATGGTATGGGACAGAAAGGTTCCCTTGATGTTTACGTCAATGGCAATAAGGTGAAGACCGTTGACCTAAACTCGTATTGGATGTGGCAGTATTTTGCCAGCGGTAATCCTTCTGATGCTCCTGATGGTGGTGTTGGCTGTTTTGCTTTTGATGAGGTTCACTTTCTATTGGACGAGCCTCTTAAGGAAGGAGATAGGATCAAAATCCAGAGCAGTGGTGCTAATGGCTTGACTTATGGTGTTGATTTTTTGGAGATAGAAGATGTCGTCAATCCTATAGTACGTCCAAGTGGTGCGGTAAGTGTAACCGACTTTGGTGCCTGTCCTGATGACGGAAAGGATGACCTTGCTGCTTTTGTGGCAGCAGTGAAGGCTGCTGATGCTGGCAGCAAGGTGGTATATATTCCAAGAGGTACGTGGCATCTCAGTGGTATGTGGAACATCTACTGCAAGGATGTGAAGATTACGGGTGCTGGTATCTGGTACACCAATATACAGTTTACAAGTGATAAGGCTTTCGGTGGTGGTATTTCTGGTGGTAATGGCAGCAATGGTGGTGCAGATGGCTATTGCAAGAACTTAGAGTTCTGCAACATGTATATCAACTCTAATCTCCGCTCTCGCTATAACCAGCAGGCCGTATACAAGTGCTTCATGGATGTGTTCTGTGATGGTTCTGTTATTCACGATGTATGGGAGGAACACTTTGAGACTGGTTTTTGGTTTGGCGACTATAATGGTGCTATGGACTATAGCGATGGCGTGAAGGTTATCAACTGTCGCATTCGTAACAACCTTGCTGATGGCGTCAACTTCTGTCAGGGTACAAGCAATGCAGCAGTCTATAACTGCTCCATCCGCAATAATGGCGATGATGGCTTGGCTTGTTGGAACAACAGTTATATGAACGCCAAGGATGAGGAGAACAATGTCTTCGCTTACAACACCATCGAGTTCATTTGGCGTGCAGGTGGCATTGCACTCTATGGCGGTAGTGGTCATCATGTTTACAACAACTACATTCGCGATATGTTCATGGCAGCAGGTATTCACCTGAATACAACTTTTGATGGATATAAGTTCAGCAACAATAAGGGCATTACTTTCGAAAACAACATCCTTGTACGTTGCGGTACCAATGCCGACAGCTGGAATGAAGATTTGGCTGCCGTCGACTTGAAGCAGGATGTGAAGAACATAACATTCCGCAACACACAGATTTACGATTCTCCTTTCGATGCCGTGCGTACAATGACAGGACCAAGTAATGTCGTGTTCTATGATACTCAAATCTTAGGTACGGGTCTTACCGGTGAGGATATCATCTATTCTTGTGTGGGGCATACTTGTGGCGCCATGCGTATAGCTGATAAGAATGTGAAGTTTAACGGCTTGAAGATCGCCAACTATGGAAGTGATAAGAAAGGCAATAACTCAACTTATCCATTCTGGACAGACAATAATAAAGATCTGGCCCAGTCTTTAGGTGCGGAACTTTTAGGTAATAACGCTTCCTATGTCGTTCCTGAGGCAGGCAAGGTAATCCAGCCAGATCCTGTTGTCGACCCTTGGGAGAATGTAAAGGGCTATGATCTTGAATTGAAAGAACTTTCTTGGAGAAATCAGAACGATGAGTATAACCTCCAGGAAGGTGACCAGGTCGTTTTGTATGGTAAGATAAAGAATAATTCGGATATAGATATTCCAGAGAAGGCTAATTTTACAGTTGCTGTCAATATTGATGGAGTCTCAAAAGGTTCTGTTACTATAAGCGACGGCTTGAAGGCTCATGAGTCTGTTGACTTTAAACTTGCTTCTTCATGGGAAAGTGTGAAGGGCGGTCATGTTGCAGTTGCGACAGTGTGCCCGGATACAGATCTCAAAAATGAACTGACCGAAGACAACAACTCTCGTACCAAGCGTTTCAATGTGTCAGCTTCTGCAGACGACATCAATAAGTTCACACCTGTTACAGGAGGCTACGATCTGGTTGTCACCAAGGTGTTTGTCTGCAACAAGAAGGAAGAGGATGCCATCAATACTGGCGACCACCTCGTGATGGGCGCAGTCATCGCCAATGCTGGTGACAAAGATATTCCTGCAGGTACGAAGATTGGTCTTCAGTTCCAGATGGACGGCAAGACATACGGAACAGGCTTTATCACTTGGTGCGATACTTTCAAGGATGGTTTGAAATCGCATGCAACGGCTACGTTGATTGCCAATGGTGGCGGTGGCTCTGTGACAACAGGTGGTGCAGATAATTACTTCAACGCTCCTGAGGGAAGTCATACCATTACTGCCTGGATTGACGATACCAACGACTGGAAAGAGGTTGATGAAAATAACAACAAGAAGGATATGACCCTTATAATCCCATTCGGTGGTGTTAAGTATCTTGCTGACACAGACTTGCCTGACGATGTTAGCGGTGAGAATCCTCCAGTACCAGTTGTGAAGTCTACAATCGTCAACGGTATCAAGTATGAAATCGTCAACGACTATGCCCAGGTTGCTGGTTGGGATGAGCTGACTTTTCCTGCCAATGGTGTTGCTGTCATCGAGAAGAACGTGAAGATTGGTGACAACTACTATGATGTGAAGCGTATTGCCGGAGGTTACGACGACAAACTGAGCGGCAGCAAGTGCGACGAGGCGGGTGCGTTCTATAGTTGCAGTAAAATCAAGGGCATTGTTCTGCCCGACGGCATCGAGGCTATCGGCGACCATGCCTTCAAGAATGCAAGCATTGAGTACTTCAATCTGCCTGGTTCGCTTTCCACCATCGGTGCTTGGGCTTTCGAGAATACTCAGTTGACTAATGTGACTTTGCCTTGGACGATTAACAACTTGGGTGAAGGTGCATTCTATAACATTCCAACTCTTACAACCGTAGTATGGACAGCCAATGTGTGGAGCTTCCCTAATATGGTGTTCAATAGTCCTAACGTAAAAGATGTTTACTTCACCTTGCCCTACAGTATTTCTGAGAAGGGTGACTGGACATGGAACAACAATGCATTGCCACGTTTCCATACACGTCCTGCTGGCATCGAATCATGGAAGAGCGCAGGTTATGAGAATATTGATGATCAAGTCATCATCAAGCCAGAGGAAAATCTTGTACCCTGTTCGTTCAATTTTGATGTCGATTTCACCGATGTGTCAGGTATCTCAGCCTATAAGGGCGCATACGATGAAGGTAAGGGTGCTGTTGTCTTGACGAAGGTGAACAAGATTGGAGCTCAGAATGGTTTCCTGGTTCGTGTCAATGACGTGCCTGTAGGTGGCTACTCCAAGGAGTATGCAGCCAGGATTCTCGATAATGGTGATGATTGTGACAGCTTTGAGGGTAACAGCATCTGGGCTTCCACAACTCCCACCTACATCACAGATGAGAATCAGTATTATTTTGCTAATGGTTGTTTCAACCGCTTGTCAGAGCCCAGGTTTGTGTCCGGTATGAGTGCTTGGCTCAACCTCTACGACAAGGCAGGAGCTGCAAAAGATGCACTTGGCTTTGACTTCCTTGCACCTCCTTCGTCAACAGGTATTCATTCTGTTCAGGTAGACAACAATGAGAGCGCTGCTTATTATACTCTCAGTGGTGTGAAGATGGCAAAACCTACAACTAAGGGTGTGTATATTTATAAAGGAAAGAAGGTGGTGTTCTAATGGGATTTTAACGGTGTTATAACCGTATTCTAATATTTTAATCTCCAATTGGAATTTCTTTAGCTTTAAGATGAACTTTTTGCCAATAAAGTGGCGTTGTTCCATCAAAAATGTGTATTTTTGCATGCAACATATTGGGTTCTTGAGCTTGAAGAAATTCCAGTTGGAATTTTCGGGTTTGAAGAAGACAATTGTTTTAAGTAAAATGAATATGAATAAAAGAAAAGTTTATGTAGTCCCAGAGGTGAGGATAGTAGAGGTTTGTCAGGAGAATCTGATGAACAATCCTACGTCATGGGATGACGGCAGTGGCAATAAGAAGCCGATTGTCGAAGGTAATCCTGGCGAAGGAAGTGACAACTATGCCAAATGGCATGGTTTTAATGTGTGGGAAGATGATATTAAGTATTGATAATGTATTAAAAAATTATAAGATGAATATGAAACTCTTTTTCAGAATTTCGGTGCTTGCCTTGTGCATCTCGATGTCCTTGTCGTCTTTTGCTGACGATAAGAAGGATGGAATTAGTGTAGAGGATATAAACTGGTCTGATAATAATCAGAGTTTAGGGTCAATTGTCAGCACTTCGAATGAGCCGAAAATAACATATTTGTATGCAACAACTCCCAAAAAGTTTGTGACAGTGGGTGGCCGCTATGGAGCACAGCCTATCCTGGCAGAAGTGGGTATGAACTTCTATGTAGAGAAGGTCGCCGACGATACTAACGGTCGTTATTACATCCATTCATGGGTGAATAACCCTACAACTTCTCAAGGAACTGGAAATGCCGACTATCTTGGTGTCAAGCCAGCTATGGATGATGATGAGCGCATATTTTCGAAGTCGGTAGATCAAAACAAAAAGTCTATTTATTTGTTTGTGGATCGTGGAAAAGAAAACACTGAGGATAATGGAGGCAAGAGTTCTCCCGATAGGGTTAAATGGTATATTGAGGCTGTTAGTGGCACTACTAATGGTTATAAAATCTATTCTAAGTGGATGGATAATCAGGGATATAGCGATGAAGTAGAGCGAAAGTATTATCTGAGTTATTACCAAGGTCCTATAGAAGAAGGCAAACCACAGCAGAAATTTCTGGTGGTTACTACGGACGAAAGCAAGGCAGAGACGTTCTATTTCATTCAGATAGATGACTACCGTAAGGTTATTAACAGCCAGACTAAAAAGTATATCAATGTATCTGGTCTTGTGCAGGATGCTCGTTTCGAACGTAACAACAAGGGTATTAATGGTGATTTGTGGGGCGAATATAATGCTGAGTCAAAAAATGTTTGGCAGTTCCGTTACAACAGAAACGAAGATACCTATGTTTTCCCAAATTTGCAGGATAATGTGCAAGAACTGGCGTATATGACGGCTTGGGTAGGACCTAAAGGCGACTATAATGGTGAAACAGGCAATTATTTGATTCAGAAAATCACAGGCTTGAAGCCAGGTCTTTATCGTGTCAATTGCCAGGGCTTTTATTTCAATCCTGGAAATAAGGACGACAAGAACAATACTTCTTTTGTCTTTGCCTCGCAAGCCTATGATGATATAAGCAATCAGACGACTCTGAAGACCATTGAATCAGCAGACTGGGAATTGATGCAGGATATGACAACGGAGTATGGCTTTAAGGATAATGTTATCAAGTATTGTGTCAATGCAGGTAAGATATTCGCAGAGCGCAATCCTTATGAAGACAAGGATGTGGACCATCGTAAGTACGACAACAGTGTGGCAGTCCTCGTAAAGGCTGATGAAGGCTCTGAGACAGGTACTCTCTTCATCGGTGCTGGCAAGAGAGTCAACGATGGAGGCTATGCCTATTTCGACAATTTCCAGCTCTTCTATATGGGAGACAAACAGTGGTATCTCGATGCTACGAACACAAGCACCTCTGAGTTTACCACTACCAAGAACGACGGTGACACTTACTACACTCCAAGTGGCATCAACCGCAATTCTGGCGCTGTTCCGTATACGTTCCCTGTTATTTACAACATACGACGCTACTTCAACGTGGGTAAGTGGGAAAGTCTAATTCTTCCTTGCACACTGACAGGCGACCAGGTAAAGCAGACATTCGGAGGCGATCAGGAGGTGAAACTCAGTGTCTTTAAAAGGGTGGAAGGAACCTGTGTCTATTTCAAGACCGTAGATACTGATAAGGAGGGTATCGTTGCTGGCAAGCCTTATATCATCAAGGTGGGCAAGGATGCTGATATCAAGACAAAGAATGGATACACATTCCCTTGGGGTAACAATACCACGGTAAAGGTAAAGGGACCTATCTATCAGGTAAAGGGTGTTGTTCCTCCTACATTTAAGAATGATGACGTGACAACGAAGGAAATTTCTGGTGGTTATACGGTTCAGTTCCATGGCTTCTATTACGACCCAGGTGCAGCTCCAGCTACTGCATACGTGGTAAATAACGGTGATATGTATCATCTCGATTCTGACTGGAACGGCTTTGTGGGTACAAGTTGGTATGTCACCATAACAGATGCACAAGGCAAGCCCAAGGCGCTATCGTTCAGCTTTGATGGCGATTCTTCTACGACTGCTATTGAGAACGTGGCAGGACAAGAGGATGCTGCGGTTCAAACCGATGAGTTTGTCTATAACCTGAGCGGGCAACGCGTGGGCACCCGGAATGATATGGGCAATCTTTCTTCTGGCATATATGTCGTGGCTGGCAAGAAGTTTGTTGTTAAGTAATGTATGAACGTCAAATCATGAATGTAATAGAGAAGAGCATTATTGGCAAGAAAAGCCAGGAGGCCTGTGAGGATGGACTGGTCGTGACCGATGATTTCATCGCCGTCATAGACGGCAGTACGAGCAAGACCCCAAAGCATCTCAATCCGGAAATGAAGAATGGACGTTATGCTATGGTGCTCATCTCTGAATATATCAGACAAGAATTGAAGGCGGATGCCTTGGCGGATGATTTCTGCCAAGGTATCACGCGTTATATATGCGATAAAGTGTATAAGCCTTTGGGCGTGGCTGAGCGATTGTCGCAGCATCCTGAGGAACGCCTTACGGCTTCTGCCGTTATTTACAGCAGGGCAAGGCAAGAAGTGTGGATGGTGGGCGA
>OQVQ01000665.1_pt1 | contig 15462 bp, 6 predicted proteins | sample 1691491 | NCBI WGS metagenome assembly OQVQ01 (sample SAMN03418252, study PRJEB22391) | human gut metagenome | biome: human-gut; feature: organic feature; material: feces | host: Homo sapiens | place: Tanzania | collected 2013-01
AGCTGCGTGCTATCCGTGGCTTGGGTAACCCTGTTGCCATCGCTCGCCAGGCATGGCGAGATGAGAAGACCTATCGTATCTCTCCTGAGTTCCGTGTCGACTACGACCTCCTCGGTACCGACGACTCTAAGACTCGTCTGCGTTACACCGGTTCGGTTTACATGGATATCTACTCTTCAAGCACGCCTAAGTACTGGCCTGGATCGCTCGTCGTTCCTTCGTCTCTTTCCGACCAGGCTTGGATTAACAGCAACTACAACTGTACCAATGAGAGCGATTTCAACTCACTGAGCATCAACACAAAGCACACACTGACCTTCACTCCGCACTTCAAGAACGAGGATTGGTTTGCTACGATGATGCTGCGTGGTGAGCTCAACACGGGTAACAACAACAACCAGTCGGTGATTTCTTACAACAACCCAAACGGTATCCACTCGTCAACGACCAACACTCGTCCTGGTGGAATGGGTACAAGCAACGGTCAGTGGCGTTCTATGTCAGCGCTCTATAGCGGTCACCTTTCTTATAAGGGTCGCTACGCTGTCGACTTCTCTCTGCGTGCCGACGGTACAACCAAGTTCGGTGACTCTAAGAAGTGGGGTTACTTCCCCGGTCTCTCTGGTCGTTGGAACATCTCCGACGAGCCGTTCATGAAGTTTGCCAAGTCATGGCTCTCTATGCTGTCGTTCCGTCCCTCTTGGGGTATCGTGGGTAACCAGCCGGGCTCAGAGTACTTGCAGTATGCCCGTTACGCAGTTAGCAATAATGGATATGGTCAGGCCGACTTTGATAATGTTATCTACCTCGAGGGCTTGCAGCTCAACAAGTTGCAGTGGGAGCGCACCACACAGATCAACCTCGGTGCCGACTTCGGCTTCTTCAATGGTCTGGTTGAGGGTGACTTCAACTACTACTACAAGAAGACTCGCAACCTGCTGATGAGCAATGTGTCGATTCCTTCTTCTACCGGTTTCTCAAGCCTCGCTTACACCAACGTTGGCGATATGGAGAACAAGGGATGGGAGTTCAATGTGGCTCTTAACAAGTTTGTGCGCATCGGTAAGTTCTCTATGGACGCCAATTTCAACATCTCTCAGAACTTCAATAAGATTCTCGAGATGGACCAGAGTGTCTTGGAGAGCATCAACTCTGACTGGGATGCCACAGCACGTGGCACTTACCTGAACCGCATCCAGGTGGGCAACCCGCTCGGTTCTATCTATGGTCTGCGCTATAAGGGCGTTTACCAGTATAGCTACGAGTATCTTGAGAACATGAAGGATCGCAATGGTTGGAGCGGCGAGCAGTTCCGCAACTACATCAACAACGAGTTCCTCGCCAGCGGCAAGACCGCTCCTATCGCCATCGACGATGAGGGCCATGTGTTGATGAACTCTTCAGGTCTGCCCATCCGTCAGGTGTACAACTTCAACGACGGTTCTTCTACATATAAGTTCCAGGGTGGTGACGCCATCTACGAGGATGTGAATCACGACGGTCAGATCAACTCGCTCGATATCGTTTACCTCGGCAACTCTAACCCGAAGTGGCAGGGCGGTTTCGGCTTCAAGTTCAACTATGGTGACTGGAGCCTCAAGACCTCGTTCACCTATCGTGCTGGTATCGACGTTGTTAACAGCGCCAAGATGAACCTTGAGCGTATGTTCGACGCTTACAACCAGAGCTCGGCAGTTAACTATCGTTGGCGCAAGAACGGTGATGTTACCTACATCCCACGCGCTATGTATGATACGGGTTACAACTTCCTCGGTAGCGACCGCTATGTGGAGGATGCCTCTTTCGTACGTTTGAGCTATGTGCAGCTGGTTTACAACTTCAACAAGAAGATGCTTCAGAAGATCGGTCTCCGTCGTCTGCAGGTCAGCGTGTCAGGTCAGAACCTCCTCTGCTGGTCGAAGTATAGCGGAACGGATCCTGAGCACTCGGCAGGAGCATGGGGTATTGCCTACGATAACTCGCAGACTCCGAGAAGTAAGTCAGTGACATTGAATCTTAATGTAGGTTTCTAAAAACAGATTATCCTTATGAAAGTGAATAATATATTTAGTAAGGTGGTGTTGGGAGCTTGCGCGGTCCTTACGTTGGGTTCGTGCAACGACTTCCTGACCATTTACCCCACGGATAAGACGGTGGCTGAGGACTTCTGGAAGAAGAAGGCGGATGTCGACCAGATGGTCACGGGCGCCTATGCTGCCATGATCGATTATAACGTGACGGAGCGTTGCATCGTGTGGGGAGCATTGCGCTCTGACGAGTTGGTCAAGTGTAATGGCTTGTCTAACAACACGATCGATAACGTGTTGGCCATGAACCTGTTGCCTTCTAACGGCTACAACTCATGGTCGGGCTTCTACAACGTCATCAACCGTTGTAACATTGTCCTCAACCACGCTGCTGGCGTGATGGACGAGGATCCTGAGTTCACACAGGGCGACTATGACGCCGTTCGCGGACAGATGTTGGCCCTGCGCTCACTCTGCTATTTCTATCTCGTTCGCGCTTTCCGTGACGTGCCCTACACCACGCAGAGCTACGAGGACGACGACCAGCAGATGCAGGTGGCTCAGATGTGCCCCGACAGCGTGCTCACGTTCTGTATCAAAGACCTCAAGGAGGCTGAGAAGATTGTGATGCGCTCAGGCGCTTACGGATATAACAACTGGCGTAACAAGGGTTACATCACGCGCGACGCTGTGTACGCCATTTTGGCCGACATCTATCTCTGGCGCGCCTCTATGAACCACGACCAGAGCGACTATGAGAGCTGCATCGAGTATGCCGATAAGGTGATCAAGTCGAAGGATGAGTACTATAGGGAGAATCACGGAGCGTCGGTCGGCGGTGCTGATGCCGACCAGTACCATCTCACCGATGGTCGTTTCGTGTCGACTATGTTAAGCAACAACAACTCTATTGAGAGCATCTTAGAGTGGCAGTACGATGGCGACCACAACTCTAACACGGCCCTGGAGAACTATTATGATATGTCGGGTAGTGCAGACCAGCACGATGCCAGTGGTAACGTGGAGGCTTCGCAGCTCTTCAACTCGCCCAGCGCTGACGCCAACTCGCTCTCTGGTACCAAGATCTATCACAGCAAGAACGACTATCGTATGTGGAACAACGTTTACTTGGCTAACAGTGCTGAGGCGTTGCAGCTGGAGATCCGTAAGTTCGTTTCAAGACGTGGCGATCTCATCGATATCGAAAATCGTAACAAGGGTGAAGAGAAGACTGCTAACAACTTCCCCGCCTACCAGCGCAACTGGATTGTGTACCGTCTCACCGACGTGATGCTCATGAAGGCTGAGGCTCTGGTGCAAACGGCTACCAACGACTCTTCGTCTGTGCTTCGTAGCGCTTTCGACCTCGTTCAGACGGTCAACAAGCGTTCTATGTTGCAGACTGCCAAGGATACCTTGACATTCACCGACTTCAAGTCGAAGGTGGGTATGGAAGAGTTGGTGCTCTGCGAGCGCGAGCGCGAGCTCTGCTTCGAGGGCAAGCGTTGGTTCGACCTGGTGCGTTACGCTTATCGCCACATGGATGGCGTGAACAGCCGTCAGAAGTTGGCTGATGTCACCACATGGCCCTCATTGCCCCGTAAGTTCACCAGCGTCATCGTGCGTAAGTACGATACCGGTGGCGACGCCGTGGCCTACAAGATGAAGACCGAGCCGTTCCTCTACTGGCCTATCGCAAGGCGTGAGATTCACGTGAACCTTTTGCTGAAGCAGAACCCGGTCTATTCGGATAATGAAACCTCAAGTAAAAACTAAAGACAATGAACACTACAGTATATCATAAGCTTGCATGCAGACTGGCTGCACTTTTGATGTTGCCCGCGCTGCTTTTTGTGGCCAGCTGTAAGGAGGATCTTGACGAGGATAACCTCTACACCTTCACCGGTGAGACCATTGAGAGTTACCTGGCCAACCGCCCCGATTCCTTCAGCAACTTCAACTATATCCTCAAGCGTGCCGGCATGGATAAGATCCTGTCTGCATACGGTACCTACACGTGCTTCGCTCCTACCAACGAGGCTGTGATGGCATACATCGACAGCCTGTACGCTGACACTTCTTGTAAGATTGAGCACAACGGTATGACCGCTCCCGGCCTTGAGGGTCTGAGCGACTCGCTCTGCAACGATATCGCCAAGTTCCACCTCGCTGCCTCTGAGGTGATGGCCATCAACATGCAGAACGGTATGACCATCCGCACCATGCTCGGACGCGACGTCAACACCAGCATCGACTCGGTGTCGGGTAGAACGGTTGTCAACTCCTACTCGCTCATTACCAAGATGGATAACGAGATGGAGAATGGTGTGATCCACATCGTCGACAACGTGCTTCGCCGAAGCAACTTGTTGGTGACGGGTGAGATGAGCAACCATCCCGACCTGTTCACCATCTGGAAGGCTGCCATCGACCTCACGGGTCTTGAGGATTCGCTCCTCGACGTGGAGCGCAAGACCACCGTTCCCTCGAACGCAGCTACCTATAAGTTCTATTGCCCTGAGAAGGCCGTCCTCGGTTACACCATCTTCGCTGAGACCGACTCGGTGCTCAAGAAACATGGTATCAACGACATCAACGACCTCATCGCTTACGCCAACCGCGTGTATGAGCATTGCGCTGACCCGGGTACAGGATGGTACGACTACTATCGCAACAAGGGTGTGAAGGTGAGCACGGGCGACGATTATCGTAGCCCTTACAACTGCTTGAACATGTTCCTGCGTTACCACATCGCCAAGCTGCGTGTGCCTTACAACAAGTTGGTGACCAGCTACAACGAGGTGAGTGGTGTGCCTCTCTACGACTATTGGGAGACCATGTTGCCTAAGACGTTGTTCAAGACGCTCCGCTCTGCCAAGGTGGCTGCGGGTAAGATCTTCATCAACCGTTACGAGGCCAACAACACGCTGACCGACCAGATTGCTGCCTTGGGTTCCGATGGTATCCACCAGGTGGTCGAAGGCCACGCCGGTATCGAGGTTATGAAGAACAACATCCAGGCGCTGAATGGTTATATCCATCCGATCTCTGATATGATGGTATATGAGGAGTGGGTTCCGAAGGGTGTGCTCAATGAGCGTATCCGTATGGACTTCACGGCCCTGATTCCTGAGATGATGTCGGCTTCTCTCCGTTGCCCCACTTACGAGGAGGTCAAGGCGCTCAACGATGGTGTGTCGGGTAAGGACGGTAACCTCTCGGGCGACTATGTTCGTATTCCTACCGACTTCTCTCCTGAGCACCTGATTCTTTACAACGGCGAGAACACGCGTCTGCTCTACCTCCCCGGTGCCAGCAGCTGGTACAACTACCAGGGCGATGAGTTCAACGGTAAGGGTACTTACGATGTGGCTTTCCGTCTGCCTCCTGTTCCCGATGGCGTTTACGAGATCCGTCTGGGTCTGTCTACCAACGCTCAGCGTGGTATGTATCAGTTCTACCTCGGTGAGGGAACCAACAACCGTACCAAGATGGAAGCCCTCGATATCCCTGTCGACGAGCGACTCATCCCTCAGCAGAACCAGGATGGTACTCCTGACGTTTCTACGGGTTGGTGTCAGTACACGCTTCTCGAGGACCTCGGTGTTGAGAGTGATAAGTCAATGCGTAACCTCGGTTGGATGCGTGGTCCTCTCTACTTCACAACAAAGGCTGGTACCACTCCGATGCGTGGCTTGAACAACAACATCCGCCGCATCGTTACTCGCCACGAGCTGAAGCAGGGCGACAACTGGCTCCGAATCAAGTCGGTGCTTGAGGGCGACCAGTGGCAGCCGTATCTCGACTACATTGAGATCGTTCCGGCTTACATATACAACAACTCTCGTTACCTGGAGGACATGTATTAAACCGCTTCAAAATCATAACAGATGAAAAATAACAAGATATACAGAAATGCAGCAGTAGCCATGGCCTTCCTCGCAGCGGGGGCCATGACCACGGCTTGCTCTGACTGGGACGACCACTACGACAACAATGGCGTCAGTGGTTCGGCTTCAGAAACCATTTGGGAGAATGTTAAGGCCAATGCCAACCTCTCTCAGTTTGCCGACCTCATGCACAAGGCTGGCTACGACGAGGTGATCAACACCACGCAGACCTATACGGTTTGGGCGCCGCTCAACGGCACGTTCAATTACGACTCGCTCAATGCGCTGCCCCTTAACAACCTGAAGCAGCACTTCGCCATGAACCACGTGGCTCGTTTCAACTATCCCGCTTCGGGTAGTGTCGACGCTGCTGTTACCATGCTCAACAAGAAGGTGATGCCTTTCTTGGGCAATGGCACCTATACGTTCAATGGTGTGGAGGTCGTCTCGCCTAACGTGGCTTCGTCCAACGGTATGCTCCATGTCACCAACGGTATGGTGAATTACATGGCCAACCTGTTCGAGAGCCTCGACTCTATGGCGCTGCCTATCGACTCTATCAGCCGCTATTTCCACAACTACGACCAGAAGGTCTTGGATGAGGCTAATAGCGTGAAGGGTCCTGTGGTCGATGGTCGTCTGACCTATCTCGACTCAGTGTTCGTGGAGCAGAACATACTGCTCTATCTGCACAAAGCCATGATCCATCTTGAGGACTCCAACTACACCATGTTGCTGCCCTCCGACGAGGCCTGGCAGAAGGCTTACAAGGCTGTGAAGAGCTGCTTCAATTACAAGCCGTTCACATTCGTGAAGGACATTCCGCAGACTAACTTGAAGAAGGCCACTGCAGAGAACTATGATACGGGTTCTACCAACCTCGATTTCGATCTGCTCAACGACTCTATCATTCATTACATGATTTGTAAGGACCTGTTCTTCAACAACAACCTTTACCACAATCGTGTGCTCAATGATCTGCAGACTGGCGCTCAGCTCAGCGTCGACTCGCTGGTCAACACCGACCGCTCTATCTTCTATGGCAACGACGCTTCTGACATGTTTGCAGATGCTCGCCGCATTGATAAGAGTAATGGTAGCATGTGGCTCACCGATTCGCTCCGCTTGCGTCCTTGGCTTACCTACAACCCCATCATTAAGATTCAGGGTGAGTATGGTGCAGCTAAGTCGTACAATGCTGGTGCAACGACGATTGTGCCCATCTCGAAGGCTGAGCAGAATCCCGACATCCAGGGTAATGTGTCTAACGGCTATTACCTGACTGTCACACCGTCAGCTCCGGCTTCTAACCCCGAGGCCATCTTCTACCTCCCGGAGGTGCGCTCTACAACGTATGCGGTTTATGTTTGCTTCGTTCCTGAGAACATCAACGCCAGCACTTACACCGACAATGTGCGTCCTAACATCGTGCAGGTTACCATGGGTTACAACGACCTGAAGGGTAAGCCCCAGGAGCAGGTATTGAAGGTGGGTACGAAATCGTTGTTCCAAAGCGACATCACGAAGGTCGACACCGTCTATGTGGGCGACTTCACCTTCCCCCTCTGCTATTTCGGCACAGGTATCAGCAACGTCACACAGGCATCTTATGCTCCTTACATTCGTATCAACAGCCGCGCCACGGGTAAACCGAACGTGAGCCCGTACGACCGTAACCTCCGCATCGACTACATCATGCTCGTGCCGAAGGATCTCGACAACTATATCAAGGAGCATCCTGGATACAAATATCAACATCAAATTGATTAAGTCTCACTTTTAAATCTGTATGAAAATGAAAAGAAACCATATTCTTTGCTTGAGCATCCTCCTTGCCTCAACCATGGGCTTACCGGCCATGGCTCAGGATGATGCCACTTATGATGATGGAGCTGAGACCGTTGTTGTCAAGAAGAAGGCGCCTGTCGTAAGGAAGGACAAGTATCCCACCATGGAGGTGAAAGGTACGGTGGTCGACGCCGTAACCAACCAGCCCTTGGCTGGTATCCAGGTCCAGACACTCAATGATATTCATTACGCAGCCATGACCAATGAGAAGGGTGAGTTCACCATTAAGGTGCCTACCTTCGCTACGGCTCTTTATTTCCACGCTCCGCAGTTCCTCTCTCAGCAGGTTCCTGTGAGTAAGGATGGCGTTACGGTGAAGATGCTTGCAGACCATTTCGGTAAGATGTATGGCACAAGCACCGATATTCTTGCTGATCGTGCCATGACTGTGAAGCACACCACGTCGCAGAGCGTGGAGACTGATATCCAGAACACCATGGGTGCCGATGTTCGCACCATCACCCGCAATGGCGGCCCTGGCTACGGTGGCGCCATGTTCATCCGTGGTCTCAACTCGCTCAACTCCAATGCCCAGCCTCTCTTTGTGGTCGACGGCATTGTGCGCGACATGCAGTCTACCCGTACAATGATTCACTATGGTGACTTCAACAACCTGTTGCTCAACATCAATCCTGATGATATCGAAAGTGTGCAGGTGCTGAAGAACGGAACGGCCCTCTACGGTGCCAAGGGTGGTAATGGTGTTATCCTCATCAACACCAAGCGTGGTCACTCTATGGCCACTCGTATCGATGCCAACATCGGCGTAGGTGTCACCACCATGCCTAAGTTGCCCGATATGATGAACGCTTCGGAGTATCGCCTGTATGCCTCTGAGATGCTCGGTACCTATCCGAACATCAGCAGCAAGGTGACTCCCGATCACATCGGCTTCTTGATCGATGATCCCAAGAGCTACTATTATAATATGTACCACAACGACACCGACTGGTCGAAGGAGGTTTATCACACTGCCATGACGCAGAACTACTCCATCAACGTGCAGGGTGGTGATAACATTGGTATGTATAACCTCTCGCTTGGTTACACCGACGCGCAGAGCACAGCTCGTAAGAACGGATTCAACCGTCTGAACGTGCGCTTCAACACCGATATCAACGTCATCAAGAACCTGACTACCAAGTTCGACATGGCCTTCGTGAAGCTCAACCGCGATGTGTTCGATAATGGTGCAGCCGAGGATCTCACTGCAGGTCCTGTGTCATCACCGATCTTCCTCGGTCTGATCAAGGCTCCTATCCTCAGCCCGTACACCTACAACAGCAACGGTAAGCTCTCAAGCACGCTCGCTGGTGCCGACAACTTCCTGACCGGTATCGATGAGACGCTGACGCTGGGTAACCCCACCGCTCTCTTGGCCAATGGTGAGGCCATCAACAAGAACCGCGTGGAGAACACTCAGTTCTACGCTGTGATCGCTCCGACCTATCAGTTCACCAAAGACCTGAAGTTGACGGAGACCTTCAACTATACGCTCGACCGTATCTCTCAGCGCTACTATCGTCCTATCAACGGCATGCCCACCTTCCTGATCGAGGGCCTGGGTCGTGTGCAGAACATGAGTAAGTCGGCTTTCTCTAAGCAGACAAGCGTCATGAGCGACACGCGCCTGCAGTGGACCAAGCAGCTGGGTGCTCACTTCCTCGACATCTACGGTGGTTTCCGTTTCACGTCGTTCGCTTACGACACGAGCAATCCTACCGGTCAGTACACCACGGGTGGTAACGATAAGCAGCCGAACATCTCGGCCAACATGACTTACACCGAGGCTACTGGTGTCGACGACACATGGAAGTCGGCTACATGGTATGCTAATGTTGACTACAACTATCGTAACCGTTACTTCTTGAACGCCACATTGGCCGCTGAGACAAGCAGCCGCTTTGGTGAGAACTCTGAGGGCCTTGGCCTCTTCGGTGTAAAGTGGGGCATCTTCCCCAGCATCCAGTTGGGTTGGAACGTCACCAACGAGTCATGGTTCCCCAAGACCAACGCTATCAACTACCTGTTGGTTCGCGCCGGTTACGACATCAGCGGTAACGACGACATCAACAACTATGCCGCTCGCACCTCGTTCACTGTCGGTACTTACTTGAACCGTGCCAACTATGCACAGCTCAGCAACATCGGTAACGATAAGATCTCTTACGAGAAGACTGGTAAGTTCAACGTTGGTCTGCAGTCGTACCTCTTCAACAACCGCGTTGGTTTGAGCTTCGACTTCTATAAGCACCACACCAGCAACCTGCTCACTCTGAAGAGCTTCAACAACCCTGTTGCCGGTATCAACAACTATTGGAGCAATGGTGGTTCGCTCGACAACACTGGTTTCGAGGTTGCCCTCAGCGGTAAGCCTGTTGTGTCGAAGGACTTCAACATCGAGATGGGTGCAAGCCTGGGTCACTACAGCAACAAGATCAAGTCGCTGCCTAACGATAAGAAGCTTTGGGTAGACGGTCAGCAGAGCGCCTCTGGTTTCACCAGCAGCGTCTATGGCATCGACAACGTGGCTACCATCATCGGTCAGGCTGCAGGCGTGTTCTACGGTTACAAGACTGCAGGCGTGTTCTCTAACGACGCTGAGGCCAAGGCAGCAGGCAAGGACGGTTATCTCTACATGGTCGACGCTACGGGTGCTCGCAAGAACTTCGTGGCTGGTGACGTCCACTTCGTAGACCTGAACGGCGACGGTCAGATCAGCGAGGCCGACAAGACCATCATCGGTAACCCCAACCCCGATATCTATGGTAACATCTTCGCTAACGTGATGTGGAAGAACTTCACGCTGAGCCTTGGCTTCAACTACAGCCTCGGTAACGACGTGTTCAACTACCAGCGTTCACTGCTCGAGAGTGGCAGCAACTTCTGGAATCAGACCACAGCGGTCAACAACCGTTGGCGCTACGAGGGTCAGCAGACTGATATGCCTCGCCTCAACTACAACGACCCCATGGGCAACAGCCGCTTCAGCGATCGTTGGATCGAGGATGGCAGCTACCTGCGTCTGAAGACTCTGAACCTTACATATAAGGTGCCTGTAAACCTCTCTTGGTTGCAGGGTCTCAGCATCTGGGCTCAGGCCGACAATCTCTTCACACTTACCCACTATCTGGGTGGCGATCCTGAGTTCTCGGCTACCAATAGCGTCCTCTATCAGGGTATCGATCCGGGCAACGTGGCTCTCAGCCGCACGTTCACATTCGGTCTCCGTATCAACCTGTAACTCTCTACGAACCAAAAAGATTTCATAACAATGAAAACATTCAATCATACATTCAGATTTAAAGGTTTGGGTTTGGCCCTTCTGCCTTTCTATCTTTGCAGCCTCTTGGTTTTCTCGAGCTGTCAGGATTTGATGGAGACGGAGTCAAATAGGCAGGTGTTCAATCCTGCACTCGACCAGAAGACGGACTCCATCTTCTACACCTTAGGTATCCTCAAGGGTGTGCAGCAAGCCATCGACCAGTATGTGCTGGTCGGTGAGATGCGCGGTGACCTCACGGCCACCAACCACTACACGGAGACCGACCTGCGTGAGCTCTACAACTTCTCATACGATACCTCCAACAAGTACGACTCTGCTTATGTGTGGTACCGTGTCATCAACAACTGTAACTACTATGTTGCTCACCGCGACACCACGCTGATGACGGGTTCGCGCCCTGTGGCTCGCATGGAGTATGCTCAGGCGCTGAGCATCCGTGCATGGGCTTACATGCAGCTGGCCAAGATCTACGGCACCGTGCCTTTCTTCACCAACCCCATCACCTCAATCTCTGAGGCTGAGGAAGCATCTGCTGGTGTGAAGAAGGATCTGCGCGGCATCGTCGACGCCTTGGCTCCTGAGCTCGAGAAGTTCAGCGGCATCGGGGTGCCTAACTATGGTACGATCGATGCCGGTAAGACCAACGCCGGTGAGCAGAAGGACGTAAACACCAAGAAGACGATGTTCCCTGTCGACTTGGTGCTGGGTGACATGTATCTTGAGACCAACCAGTATGAGAAGGCTGCCAAGAGCTATTGGAATTACATCCGCGACCAGCATCTCACCACTGGCAACTACATGGTTGTGGCTTCTCGCGGTTACACTTACCCCAACAATCAGAAGTTTCCTTCTGATATGACTTACCCCAAAATGTTTTCTACTTGGAGCGGAGCCTTCAAACTTACGCAGAGTATGGACGTGATTACCTATGTTCCTATGGGTGTCAACTCATTGCGTGGTACCACCACCAATCTGCCTAAGCTCTTTGGTTGGGACTACTACACAACCGAAGTGGATACGACCTCTATCTTCCAGGGTACAGGTGTTTATAATGCCGCTTCCCAGTATGTGTTGGAACGCCAGATCGATCCCTCGTCAGCCTATATGAGCCTGTCTAATAAGCAGGACTACTACTACCAGCCTGAAGGTTCTAATTCTCAGACGGTGTCAGCGGTGCCTCTGGGCGACATGCGTCGTCAGTACACACTGTTGTCTGTGACGAAGACCGACTCTACATTCTTCCTTATGCAGAAGTACAAGAGTGGAAACATCAACATCTATCGTGCTGGTGTTGTATACCTGCGTTTGGCAGAGGCTCTCAACCGCATGGGTTATCCCGATGCAGCCTTCGCCATCCTGAAGGACGGTATTGGCTATGGTCAGTTGCAGAGCGCCACTTACACGGTCGACTCGCTCACCCATGTGACATCGGGTTATCTGCGCGACACCACGCGTACCATGCTCACAACCACGATCCCGTTCTTGTCTAACGAGTACAACTATTACTTCTCTCGCATTCCGGGTAGCGCTCAAACCACCTCTTCTCCGGGTAACTTTGGTATCCACTCACGTGGTTGCGGTGAGGCTGTTGAGGGCCAGTATTCAAGTTATCAGTATGCTCTTATGATTATGAAGAAGCGTGCTGAGCTTGGCAACCTCGAGAGTGGTGCTGTTGATAGCACCTTCCTCTATGGCCCTGCTGCCATCGACGCTGTTGAGGATCTGATCTGCGATGAGTATGCGCTCGAGAGCGCTTTCGAGGGCAACCGTTTCGGCGACCTCACGCGTATCGCTCGCCACAAGAATGCTGCCGACTTTGGCGGTGCCAACTATGGTGGCATGTGGCTGGCTCGCAAGCTTGCGTTCAAGAATCCGGCCATCGACCTGACTCAGGAGCGCAACTGGTTCTTGCCGTTCAACTAAACTTCAACTTCTCTTCATAATGATCCCTGTCGGCGCAAAGCCGGCAGGGATTTTTATTCTAACAATTTCTCAAACGAATACCGGTTCTTTCTCAGTGACGGAGACCATGAGGGCGCATCCTGCCTGTTGTTATGATGTTTTTTGTGGGTATGGTTTATAAAAGATGAAAAGGGTGGGGGCTATGTGAGAAATTCTTTTTAACTTTGCCTCAAGTTTCGGCTTTGTTTGTTTTGGCGGTGTTAGCAGCGTCAATTCGAGCGAAGGTAACCGACAACCACAAGTGTTGTGGGCAGATATCCGCCACCGCTTGCCTACTACCTAATCATACCACTGCTAAACAAACGTTAAACCTAACTTTATGACCAAAAAATTACTTACGTTGCTCATGTTCCTCATGGGCGTTTTGCATTTGCAAGCCGCACCTGTCGAACCGAAGGTGAGCACCTCCGGTGAAACGCATTGGTACCTGCTTCAGTTCCTCAACGGCGAGGGCGTGCTTGAGGCATCCACCGATGGCACCAACGTGCATGTGGGCATTCCCACGGGCAAGGCTTCCCAACTTTGGAAGATTGAGGGTAGCTCCAATAGCGGTTACACCCTTATCAGCAAGAACGGCCTGCAACTCTACACCACATCGGCTTCGACCAATGGCATGTTCCGTGCTGGCACGCATCCCAACAACAACAAACGTTTCGTTTGGCAAACCACGACCAATACCACCTACAAAGACCGTGGTTGGGTGCTCTCACTCAAGAACAACACTGGCGTCTATATGAACCAGTGGGGTGGAGCAGGCGTTGGCAAGGAGATTGGCCTTTGGAATGACCGCGCCGACGGCAACCAGCCCTTCCAGTTTGTCGATGCCGACGAGCTGTCTGGCGTCAGTCCGTTGCCCCTCATCCCTTATCCCGCCAGTGTAACGCGCAACGAGGGCACCCTTTCGCTCCGTTCTCTCGTTAGCATTGTGGCGATTGATGAGCCCACCACACGTTACGCCACGGAGTTTGCCCAGCAACTTCAAGCTGTGGCTGGCATCACGCTGAGCGTCAACAACGCCGCTGCCACCACAAGCGCCATTCTCATGGACACCGATGCTTCGCTGGACCACGAGGCTTACACCCTCAACGTCACCGCAGAGGGCATCCGCATCACCGCTGCCGATTCCACTGGTTTCTTCTATGCGCTGCAAACCCTGAAGCAGCTCATGCCCCACGCCATCTATGGCACCCAGGCAGCCCCCGACCTCGATTGGAGCGTGCCCTGCGTAGCCATTGCCGACCAGCCCCAGTTTGGCCATCGTGGTTACATGCTTGATGTGGCTCGCCACTTCTTCTCGAAGGCCGAGGTGAAGCGCGTGCTCGACATCATGGCTTCTTATAAGATGAACCGCTTCCACTGGCACCTCACTGACGACCAGGGCTGGCGCATCGAGATCCCCGAGTATCCCAAGCTCACCACTGTGGGTAGCGTTCGCAAGGGATCGTTCTCCAACGCCGGTGGTTCCGCCCATTTCTTCGACGACACCGAGTATGGCCGTGGCATGTTCTACACCCTCGACGACCTTCGCGAGATTGTGACGTATGCCAAGGAGCGTAACATCGAGATTATGCCCGAGGTTGACCTTCCCGGTCACATGGTGGCCGCTGTGGCCGCTTACCCCGAGCTCAGTTGCGACCCCACCAAGAACTATGAGGTGCGCATCGATGGAGGTATCTCCAAGGATGTGCTCAACGTGGGCAAGGACGAGGTCATCGACTTCCTCAAGTGTGTGCTTGGCCACGTGGCCGAGGTGTTCCCCTTCCAGTATATCCACCTCGGTGGCGACGAGTGCCCCACCGATCAGTGGAACAACAACGCCGACTGCCTCAAGCGCGTGGAGCAGGAAGGACTCAGTGGTGTCAACCAGCTGCAGTCGTGGCTCGTCGAGAAGCTCGGCATCTACCTCAAGGAAAACTACAACAAGGACATTGTCTGCTGGGATGAGCTCCTGGCCCATTGGAACAGCGACAACACCGTGAAGCCCGTCATCATGGCGTGGAACAACATTAACAAGAGTAAGGAGGCCGCCGACAAGGGCTTCAAGAGCATCGTCGTGCCCTACCAGTCGCTTTACCTCGATATGATGCAGGTACCTTTGAGCCGCGTCGATGTCAACGAGAAGTACCAAGGTGGCTGGGGCGACAACGGGGTCAACACCGTCGAGACCGTCTACCAAGGCGTTACGGTGTCAATCCCGCTGGCGCTCTCTCTGGCCGCGAGCAGTATTGCTTGGGCGTGCAAGGCAACATGTGGACCGAGACCTGTAACGACAGCATCGAGCTCGAATATCAGCTCCTGCCCCGTCTGTTGGCGCTCTCCGAGACCGGTTGGTTGCCTGCCTCCAAGAAAAGCTTCATCAATTTCTACCAGCGTTTGCAGCTCAACCGCGACATTCTCGACGCCAAGGGATTGACCTACGCCACCCATTACTTCGATGAGCCCGAATACA
>OQVQ01000667.1_pt1 | contig 15428 bp, 12 predicted proteins | sample 1691491 | NCBI WGS metagenome assembly OQVQ01 (sample SAMN03418252, study PRJEB22391) | human gut metagenome | biome: human-gut; feature: organic feature; material: feces | host: Homo sapiens | place: Tanzania | collected 2013-01
GGGAACATCATGGAAATCAAGATTGTTGGAATAAGATCGGACATATGGTCATTGAGGTAGACGGTCCTCAGTGCACATGCGGAAGAAAGGGCTGCTTTGAGGTATTCTCCTCCGCAACAGGTCTTATCCGCATGACAAAGGAAGCTATGGCGGAAACTCCCGATTCCATCATGCACAAGATGGCTGAGGAGGACGGCAAGGTCTCCGCACGTCTGGCATTCAACGCTATGCGTGCAGGCGACAGCGCAGCAAAGGCTGTCGTTGACAAGTACATAAAGTATCTCGCAGCAGGAATCACAAACACTATCAACATCTTCCAGCCCGATGTTCTCTGCATCGGCGGCGGCGTGTGCAACGAGGGCGATCCTCTTATGGTGCCAATGCGCGAGCTTGTCAAGAAGGAAGTTTACACAAGAATGCTCGATAAGAACACAAGGATCGAGATCGCATCTCTCGGAAATGATGCAGGCATCATAGGCGCTGCATTCCTCGGAAATTCGTGATAAAGTCATAGGAAGGAACGGTAAAAAGCAATGGCGGACGAAAAGATCAGATCAGGCAGAGCGGGAAAGACCGCAGGACGTTTATTACTGCTGCTATCAACAGTCATACTCATCGCCGCCATTGCTTTTTCCTCTTACATGGGCGGCCAGAGCAAGCTTATGTCAAAGCTGACTGCATATTACAAAAGCGGAACTATCGACAAGATCGGGACACTTATTTCCGATAATGCCGATAAAGACGGGCTTCTCCGTGATATACAAAATTCATGGGACATGGAATCTGCGATATACGGCGATGATCTGTCGGTAAGATATAAATTTGAATCCCGAAGCGCAATGAGCAGCGATGAATTCATCTATAACTGCGAAGTGACCTTCTACGGAGGCGATAATCCCGCCGATAAACGCTTTTACAGCGTTCTCATGGTAAGGGAAAACGGCACATGGCGCATTGCGGGATATAACAGAACATCACGCTGAATAAACATCTGAAAAGGACGGTAATATGTATGAAATCAAAAGAATTCGATATCCCCGGAATTTATTATTTTGAAGCTAAGAATATATTCAGCGGAAGCGGCGCAGGCGGAAAATTTAATTTCAGGCTCAATCCCGTGAAAAATGACGGAATGATTAATCTTGTGATCTGGTACGGCGAAAAGGCATATGATCTCAGTGAGATCGTATTTGAGGAAGATTTCGAGCTTTCCGAAAGCGGATATCAGGCAGCACTCAGCCGTCTTGACGAAAAGTTTGAAAGCTTTCTTAAAGAAAAACAATGATCCCATTTTATATACAGGAGGATAAACCCCATTGAATAAATATGAAAAGGAAATAAACAAGCGTCGGACATTTGCGATCATCTCCCACCCTGACGCAGGTAAAACAACACTGACCGAAAAGTTCCTGCTTTACGGAGGAGCTATCGCACTTGCAGGATCCGTAAAGGGCAAAAAGTCCGACAGACACGCGGTTTCCGACTGGATGGAGATCGAAAAGCAGAGAGGTATCTCAGTAACATCGTCCGTTCTCCAGTTCAATTATAAGGACTGCTGCATCAATATCCTCGACACACCCGGACATCAGGATTTCTCCGAGGATACCTACCGTACACTGATGGCTGCGGACTCCGCTGTAATGGTCATCGACGCTGCAAAGGGCGTTGAGAACCAGACAAGAAAGCTGTTCAAGGTCTGCGTAATGCGTCATATCCCGATATTTACGTTTATCAACAAGATGGACCGTGAAGCGAAAAATCCTTTTGACCTGCTCGATCAGATCGAAAACGAACTCGGTATCAAGACTTTCCCCGTAAACTGGCCTATCGGCTGCGGAAAGGAATTCAAGGGCGTTTACGACAGAATGAAGCGCCACATCATCTCGTTTACTGCAAACGGCGGACAGCGCATGGCTGATGCAGTTGAGGCCGATCTTTCAGATGAAAGCCTGAATGATCTTATCGGCGAAGAAAACCGTCAGACTCTTTTCGATGATATTGAGCTTCTCGATGGCGCAAGCTATGAATTTGACCTTGATGCGGTTCACAGAGGAGAGCTTTCTCCCGTATTCTTCGGATCTGCGCTGACGAATTTCGGCGTTGAACCGTTCCTTGAGGACTTTATCAAAATGTCCGCACCTCCCCTGCCCAGAATGTCCGCAGAGGGCGAGATCAGCCCTTATGATGACGATTTCTCGGCATTCGTGTTCAAGATACAGGCTAATATGAACAAGGCTCACCGTGACCGTCTGACCTTCATGAGAATATGCTCGGGACGCTTTGACCGTGACATGGAGGTTTATCATGTTCAGGGCGACAAAAAGCTGCGTCTTTCACAGCCTCAGCAGATGATGGCGCAGGAACGTGAGATCATCAACGAAGCATATGCCGGCGATATCATCGGCGTGTTCGATCCGGGTATCTTCTCGATAGGTGACACTGTATGCGCCCCCGGAAGAAAGATCGTTTACGAGGGTATCCCGACATTCGCCCCCGAACATTTCGCAAGAATTCGTCAGAAAGATACGCTGAAAAGAAAGCAGTTTGTCAAGGGAACAACGCAGATAGCACAGGAAGGTGCTATCCAGATATTCCGCGAGCCTTTCTCGGGAATGGAAGAAGTTATCGTCGGAGTTGTCGGCGTTCTTCAGTTTGAAGTGCTTGAATATCGTCTGAAAAATGAGTACAATGTTGATATTATCCGTGAAAATCTGCCGTATCAGTATATAAGATGGATAGAAAACAAGGATATCGACGTTAAATCGCTGAATCTCAGCTCAGATACAAAGATCGTTCAGGATTTCAAGGACAATTTCCTGCTGATCTTCACCAGCGAATGGAATATCCGCTGGGCGCTTGACAAGAACGAAGGTCTTGAACTTTCCGAATTCAATAAAAACTAAAAAAAGCTGTACCGCTCATTGAACGGTACAGCTTTTTTTATGCGTATTTTTCGGGGAATGCCTTCAGGTTGAAATCCTGCCTGCGGATAGGCTTTGAATAGTAATAGCCCTGCGCAACGCTGCATCCGCAGTCAAGCAGATAATCAGCCTGATTTCGGGTTTCAACTCCCTCGGCAATAATGCCCATTCCGATATCGTTGGACATTGCGATCGTGTGGAGAATGATCTTCTTTCCGCGGTCTGTCACCATAGTTTCGTTAAGGAATCCCCTGTCGATCTTCAGAACATCGAACGGAGAATTTTTCAGCATATTGAGCGATGAATATCCGGAACCGAAGTCATCCATTTCGAGGATATAACCCTCTTTTTTCAGATTGATAAGAACATCAAAAAGCTCACGCTGATTATCATAGAAAACAGACTCAGTGATCTCAAGCTCAAGAAGATTTTTAGGTATATGATACTTTTCGGTCATTGAATTCAGAATGTTTATCAGATCGGGATTTGAAATGTGCAGTCTTGAAACATTGACCGAGATCGGCACAGCCTCGCAGCCCCTGTCAAGCCAGTCGCGTATAGTTATGCACGCTTCCTGCCACATAAATTCATCCAGCTTGACGATAAATCCGTTGCGCTCGAAAAGCGGGATAAAATCATTCGGCGGGATAAGCCCCTTTTCGGGATGATTCCATCTTACAAGAGCCTCAGCACCTATGATCTTTGCCGTCTTAATGTTATATTTCGGCTGGAGCCACATCTCAAACTGTCTTTCGGCAAGTGCAGTCTCCATTTCATCTTCGATCTCTTTTTCATAAAGCATGCGTGACTTGAACTTTTCGTCATAGAACGCATACGATGCCATCATATTTCCCTTGATCGTGGATTTTGCAAGCTTTGCATAATCGAAAACGGATCTCGGATTTGCATTCTGCTTTGCGATCTTGTAAATTCCGCAGGATACGGTGTATCTTACATCCTTATAGCTGCCGAGCGTTTCCGTTATCTTATTTACGATAGCGATCAGATCATCGTTATCCTTATATTCAGTGAGAATACCAAAGTTATCGCCCTGAAGTCTGCCGATAGATACCGCATCCGCAAATTCGGAAATAAGCATCTTTCCTATGCTTCTGAGCAGCTTGTCGGCAGTTTTTCCGCCGTATATCTCGTTTATAAGCTTGAACTTGTCGATATCGAACAGAACAAAGGCATACTGCTTTCCGTCGTCTGCATGAAGCGCATTGTCGATATCATCAAACATCTTGGTTTCATTGTTGAGCCCCGTGAGCATATCCTTATCCGCTCTGAGACGCAGTTCTTCAAGCGCTTTCAGCTGATCGTCAACATTCTGCACTGTTCCGATAACATGGCTATTTCCGTCACCCTCGGTGACAGCACTTGCGCATATCCTGTACCATCTGTATTCATCATCGGTGCAGCGCAGCCTGCACGTAAACTCGCTGTTTACCCTGCCCGCCTTGACATCAGTGATAAACTCGGAGAAATCCTCCGCATCTTCGGTAAAAACTGTTCCGTCATGTATCATCTGATAAACGATATCCGCCTTGCTGCCCGGCTCAATGCTGACGGTTGTCTTTATCTTGTTTTTCAGGTTCGGTGAGATATAGAGCGTGTTATCCGCACCGCTGTATTCAAAGCTCACTATATCGGTCTGCTCGATTATCGCCTTGTACCTTGCCTCGTGATAATCCGTGATCTTGCGGTATTCCATCTCCTGCTCCATCAGCCTGAGATTAGCCTCCATCTGATCAGCTTCCTTTTTCTCGGTTATATCACGGATATACAGCACGAACATTCTGCTGCCTGTCTCTTCATCGGTGAAAGGAACTGCGGTGCTGCTGTTCCATCTCAGCTCATGATTTTCGTCATAGAGCCTGTAAACATAGTTATAGTTTTCGCCCGAGTCAAATTTTTCGGAAATATAATCAACAGAAGTCTTGTGCAGATATTCATCCTTTTCCTCTTCGGGAATGAAATTATCCGCAATAAATCGGTTGAACTCACTGAAAGTTGCAGCAGGCTTTTTTATCTTATTCGCAAAACAGTCCTTCTGGATAGAGAAAAGCCCCGTATCAGCGTTGACTTCACATACAAATATGCAGTCCTTCTTGAATGCGGCATCTGCATGTATCGTTTCGGCAACATTTTTCAGCTCGCTTCTCTTCATGTCATCAATATCTCTCGAAAAGATGCAGCAGACGCTTCCGCCGTCAGCAGTTTCCGTAACAATAACGCTTATATACGACCAGCGGTAGGTTCCGTCAGCGCACTTTCTGCGGAGTTCGGAAGTGTATTTTGTTCCCGTTTTGACAGCAGGATTTTTGAACTTCGGAGATTCGATAACTTCTTTGAGTCTCTCAGCGTCCTCGGGATAGATATCGTCCACATTATCCTGAGAAAAAAGTTGATCGGGCTTTATAAATTTTCCATCGCTGTAAATGACAGAAAGCGTATTGTTGTCAGGGGTAAATTCCAGGATCTCATTATAGGAATTTTTCAGAGCCTCAAGGAGTTCGGGTGAAAACAGCTCTTTCTTATTATTATCCATTGAACCACCGTCTTTCTAAAAAATTATTGCTTTCCGCACTTTATTTTAAGTCCATTATTAATAGTATAGCTTATTTTTATGGCTTATAAAACAATTGTGCCGCATTTTCCTATTACCTCTTTGTAACTTTTTTAGCTTTATCAGGACTTATTCTCATCATCACTGTCATTCTCCATCATGTCCATAATATCATCCTCGGGAACAATGGAGATAATTTTTCCCGCATCTTCGGCAGCCCGGGCATGAGCGGCGAGGACTGTTTTCAGCTCATTTTCAAAGCGTTCGTCCTCATTTTTCTCCTCTGCATCATCATTCGGAATATTCTCCGCTTCATTATCCGAAATGCTGTCCGCTTCATCGGCGGGAATATTCTCCGCACATATATCTTCGGTTATGATAAGCTCGGGTTCTTCCGATTTTACTTCATCGGGGATATTTTCATTTTCCTCATATGCCGATGTGTCCGCATCATCCGTATCCGCAGATCCGGCGGCAAAAAGCTCAGACTTCTTATGCACACGGAAATATGTTTTTGCGAGGTATCTTACTTTTTTCGCAAGTGCCTTGTTGATATCATGCTCGGACATTCTCCAGTGCCAGTTGTTTCCGATAGTCGAAGGCGTGTTCATTCTTGCCTCCGAGCCAAGCTCCAGAATATCCTGCATCTGGATTATAACAAGATCGGAAACGCTTGCATACAGCGCTCTTATCATGCTGCGGACTGGGCTGTCGCCTTCTCTTATGTCAAGATATCTGCATACGAATTTCTTTGTCTTTTTGTCGAGGGACTCAAACCAGCCGAGGGCTGTGTCATTGTCGTGAGTGCCTATGTACGAAACACTGTTTGCTATATAATTATGCGGCATATAACCGCTTTCGTTCTTTTTCCAGAATGCGAATTCCAGTACATTCATGCCGGGATATCCGCTGTCTGCGAGCATTTTGTGGACCTCATCTGTAAGAAATCCGAGGTTTTCCGCAACAAGATCTATCTCGCCCAGCTCCTTTTTCACAGCATTGAAAAGCTTCATTCCCGGGCCCTTCAGCCATTCGCCCTTTTCGGCGGTGACACTTCCGGCAGGAATAGCATAAAAGCTCTCAAATCCCCTGAAATGGTCAATTCTCAGGATATCAAACAGCTTTGCCGAATAGCCTATGCGCTTTATCCACCACTTATAGCCGTCCTTTTCCATTGCATCCCAGTTATAAAGCGGATTGCCCCACAGCTGACCCGTTGCGGAGAAATCATCGGGCGGGCAGCCTGCAACATCGGTAGGACGGAGATCCTCATCAAGCATGAAAAGCGAAGGCTCAGCCCAGATATCAGAGCTGTCCATTGAAACATAGATCGCCATATCTCCGAAAAGCTTAACACCTTTTTTGTTTGCATATTTGTGCAGCTTATCCCACTGACGGAAGAAAACAAACTGCATGAACTTCTGAAAATCCATCTGCTGAGAAAGCAGGCGCTTGTAATATGCCATAGTTTCGGGATTCCTGCGGCGTATGCTGTTGTCCCAGCCGAGCCATCCGTTCTGTTTGTTGAGGGATTTCAGCGACATATAGAGAGCATAATCCTCGATCCAGAAGCTGTTTTCGGCGCAGAAGCTGTCAAAATCATCGGTATTTCCGTCGGTATATTTCAGAAATGCCTTGTTGAGAACCACCGTCTTGAAGGACATAAGCTCCTCATAGCTTGAAAAATCACGCTTGTCAAGCAGGATAAGATCCTTGTCATCCTCGGCAATAAGTCCGTCGGAAATAAGCTCTTCAAGGTCGATAAGCAGAGGATTTCCCGCAAATGCAGAATATGACTGATAAGGCGAATCGCCATATCCGGTAGGTCCGATGGGAAGCACCTGCCAGCAGCTCTGACCGCTCTTTTTCAGGAAATCAACAAATCTGAAAGCCTCTTTTCCCATAGTTCCGACACCATAGCGTCCGGGAAGGCTCGTTATATGCATAAGTATTCCGCAGCTTTTCATAGAAAACTCCTAACTTTGCCGCAAGCGCAGCAAACCATGTATCAATTATTATGCTTATTATACCATATTTTTTTGAAAACAGCAAGGGGTTTTGTGCAGAAATAATAAATTTAACATAAAAATCGTATTATATAAAAATTAACACTCCCAACTATGATTTTTAACTTGAAATACCGCATTAAATATGTTAAAATAAAGTAAATGATAAAATTTTACAAACGGAGGATCTCTGTCATGACTCTGAACGATGTAATTTTCAAAAGAAAATCCACAAGGAGCTACGCCCAGCCGCCTGTCGATGAGGGTACCTTATATGAAATAAAGGAATATATCGAAAAGCTTCACCCGCTGAACGAAAACATCAGAACATACTGCGAGATCGTTCCCGCAACGGATGTCAAGGGCGGCGTTAAAGCACCTTATTTCGCAGCAATTTACAGTGAAAAAACTGACGGCTATCTTACGGAAGTCGGATTCAGATATCAGCAGCTCGACCTCTATCTGCAAAGCATAGGTCTTGGCTCATGCTGGTGTGCTGACGCAAAATATGCGCCGAACGGAACTGTCGTACCCGCATACATCTTTGTTGACAAAATACCTGAATGTGTCGGGATTTGCGGTGTACATCTGTGCCATTGCGATGCCCATGTCGATTAGGTTCGTGTCTGCGTGCTTGGCTTTCAGAAATCCCTGAATAACGCAGTATGCGTGGAAAAATCTGCCGTCCTTGAGGAAATACCACGGCTGATCGTTATAGCTTGACGGTGCAAGACGTGCAGGTTCGAGCCGCATCCCGTTTTTATATCAGATCGGAAAAAAGCTCTCTGCGGTAGATACCGCTTTCCGTCATCTTCATAAACTCGGAATGGACATAAGGTCTGTCCTCCGAATAGGTCATGCCAAGCCATCTGCCGTCCGTTTCCACAACTTTGACGGATACCCTGCCGTTTTCAAGCAGCCGGGATATATATGCGGGAAGCAGAAATTCGCATTTAAGCGGTTCATCTCCGAGATCATTCAGGAATGTTTCAAATCCGGTTTCAAGCAGCTCCATGAACTCAGGCGCAAAGCCCCACATATTCATCGAAACAAGCGAATTTGCATCCTGTTCGCCGCTTTTTGATGTGATGATGCCGTTTTCTCTGCGGACATTCCATGTTTCGATAACGTGCGTAAGCATGCCGTTTTCATCTGTTTTGCATATTCCCCTAGTGACTCCGCCGCTTCCGCTCAGCGTATTTTTCAGCCTGAATCCTGCCATTGCGTAATCATTCGGCTTATCGGGAGTATATTTTTCGAGAAATCCGTGAAGTGCGGAAAAAGCGTGAGCACCGTAAAAATCGTCGGAATTTATAACGGCAAACGGCTCGCTGACAACATCACGGCAGCAAAGCACCGCCTGTCCCGTACCCCAGGGATTTACCCTTTTTATCGGGATATTGACCGACTTCGGGACATCATCGACCGACTGGACAACATACCTGATCTCAGCCCCAAGACGGCTGCACGCCTTTTCAATGCGCCTGCCGACTATGCTGCGGAAATCCTGCCCGATATCCTTCCTGATAACAAAAACGATCTTGTTAAATCCCGCCGCAAGTGCGTCATGAACGGAATATTCGATTATCAGCTCGCCGTCGGGGCCGACAGGTGCAAGCTGCTTTATGCCACCGCTGAAACGTGTGCCCATTCCCGCAGCCATGATTATCAGTGCAGTATCCATTCGCCCACTTCCTTTTCTGCTTTTTTACATTGTAACTTATATTTCACAATATGTCAACAGGCATTTTCATTTTTGAAGATATAATTTGTGAGATGAACTTTCTTATGAGAGGATAATTTTTATATGGATATAAAGCTTCATTTCATTGAAAAAGGCTCGGGATATCCGCTTATCCTGCTTCACGGAAACGGCGAAAGCAGCGTATATTTTGAGCATCAGACAGAGTTTTTCTCCGACAGATACAGGGTTATCGCCGTTGATACCAGAGGTCACGGACAGTCGCCGAGAGGCACCGCCGATTTCACGATAACGCAGTTTGCCGAGGATCTGCATGATCTGCTGGACAAATTGTCGATAAAATGTGCCAATATTCTCGGATTTTCCGACGGAGCAAATATCGCCCTGACCTTTGCTATGAAATATCCCGAATATGTCAATAAGCTTGTATTAAACGGCGGAAATCTTTTTCCGCAAGGTGTAAAGCTATCTGTTCAGATCCCAATTATTATCGGATATCATCTGACAAAGCTTTTCCCTAAGGCAAAGCATAATCACGAGCTTTTGTCGCTTATGGTAAATGAGCCGAATATTGATCCGAAAGTGCTTCACAGTCTGAATATCCCGACGCTTGTTATCGCAGGAAAGCATGACATGATAAAGGAAAAGCATACGCGGCTCATCGCAGAAAGCATTCCGTCAGCGCAGCTCAGGATCATCGAAGGTACGCATTTTATTGCACATGATTCGCCCGATGAATTCAACAGGGCTGTTGAAGAATTTCTTAAATAAAAAGGTCCGGGGACATAAAATTCCCGGACCCTTTGTGATCTCAGATGTATTTATCAATCAGCAACGCCGTAAACGGAACGGTATTCCTTCATCTTGTCAAGATACTCGGAGAAACCGATTATTCCCGTTTCGATAGCCTCGATAATGTCAGCCATTGTAACGATGGAATAAACCTTTACGCCGAAATCACGGTAGACCTCCTGAACTGCGCTGAGGTCGCTCGTCAGTCCCTTTTCCATTCTGTCAACAGTGATTATCATGCCCGCAACATCAACCTTTGCAGCAGATGTCAGCTTCGGCATTACCTCTCTCAGAGCCTTGCCGGAAGTCATAACGTCCTCGATGATAACGACCTTTTCGCCGTCCTCAAGCTGCTTTCCTACGAACATTCCGCCCTCGCCGTGATCCTTGACTTCCTTTCGGTCGAAGCAGTAATTGACATCAATGCCGAACTTATTGTAGAGTGCTGTGCATGCAGCAACAGACAGCGGGATTCCCTTGTATGCAGGTCCGAAAAGCGTGTCAGCCTCAATGCCGTTGGATTTTATGCACTCAGCATAGAAATTTCCGAGCTTTGCAAGCTGCGCACCTGTCTTGTAGTTGCCCGCATTGATAAAGTACGGTGCCTTTCTGCCGCTTTTCAGGGTAAACTCACCGAAAGTCAGTACTCCGCTTTCAACCATGAACTTGATGAATTCTTCTTTGTATCCCAACATTTTAAGTATCCTTTCCGAGCAAAAACATCACTCATTGCAGATTTTTCATTCAATAATGCTATTATATCATAATATTGCACATAAATCAACTGCTTTTTTCTACAAATATTGTACTGTTTTTCAGTAAAAAACCTATTGACTTTTACATTTTCATCTGATATAATATAATAGTCGCTTGAAGAGAGCGAAAGAAATTCCGGTTATGGAGAAGTCGCCTAGCCCGGTTTATGGCGCACGACTGGAACTCGTGTATGTGTTAATAGCACATCGAGGGTTCGAATCCCTCCTTCTCCGCCACAAAGCCTTGTAAACGTAAGTTTGCAGGGCTTTTTGTTTTCTGTATTTTCTTCCATACATGCATATATAAATAAACCGCCGAACATTGCCGCAAAGCATTGTTCGGCGGTTTATTTAACGATCTGTCTTTCATTTCAGTTCCTCCATCATGTATAATAAATAAATATATTCATCCTTGTTAAATATAACAACATAAATTCTGTTTATTTCCATATATCAATTTATCGTATTTTATCACATAAAATCCGTTTTGTCAATACTTTTAACAGTTAAAATGGTGATTCCGATACTATTAAATCAAACGCAGCATGACGATATTATTCATATTGTATTTTTCATAAAGTCAATTGTTATACGATTTGTTTTTAATGCTTTTTTAAGTTTATGTACCCGCACATTTGTCTTTTGAACTTGCCGTATCCAAAATTTAACAGTTAGAACAATATATGCACAAAACGTATCAATATATTTTGCATCTTTATTTTATATATTTATGATATATAAAATTTTTCATCAAACGCTCTGTTATGTGTAAAATTAATATTGCACACTTAAATTATTTATATTATACTGCATAATATACAGTACAATAGTAGGCATAATGATTTTTTCAAATTTTCCGTTTTATTGTCAGCTGTATCACGGGGAATAAATGCTGAAATAAAAGCAAACGACGATCAAATCGTTTCTGCTCGCAGAAAGCGACTACGACATTCATTTTTTACGTCATATTAGAATTTTCAATGTACAGCTTATTTATGGGGTTCTCGTTTAAACCGGAACACGAGCAAATTTTCGTTGGGACTTTGCCGTGAGGGAGGTTTTTATAGGTTCCCTTATGTAAAGGAGAGTTCAAAATGTGTTCTGGCAATAAAATGACAATGAAACGAGCGCTGGACGAAGTTGAACAGTATAAACAGGTCTTTAACTTTGCTTGTCTTATAGACGAAGATGCGATCAGAAACGGCGAAAATCCCCTGACCGCAGAACTCGGAAAGGATTCCTTCCGTAATTACAAATTTTCCGATGATGATATGAAAATCATCAACGATGTGTGCAGAATGGCTCTCGCTGACAAGTGCATGAAAACAAAGCTTGCTTTCTCAGCTGCCGAAATATACCAGATAACAGCACGATACATTGTCGCTGACGAAAAGCCTTATGTAATGGAAATGGTGAAATTCATCGATGCTGATGACAACGCTGTCACCGATCATGAGATGAGAGAAAATTTCACAAACCGTCTTACGCTTTACCGCAAAAATATGTACAAAGATATTTTGACAGATGTCTATAACAGACGCTATTACGAAGAACAGCTGAAAAAACGCCGTATATCCGCAGGCATCGTAATGATAGATCTTGATGATTTCGGGCTTTATAACGACACTTACGGTCATGATACGGGAGATCTTGTCCTCACTGCTGTCGCTTCCGAGATAAAAAGCTGCATCTCACCTTCCGATATACTTATAAGATACGGCGGAGATGAGTTTCTGCTCATTATATCCGATGTAAACGACGACACTTTTGCGGATATCCTGGAACAGATAAGAAACCGTATCACCAAAGCCGATGTCCCGAATTATTCGTGGATACACGTAACCGCAAGCCTGGGCGGAGTTATTTCAGACAACGAATTTGTCGAAAATTCCGTTATTACTGCCGAGCGTCTTATGGATCAGGCGAAAAATCACAAGGACATCGTTGTCACAGATAAAAACAGCACTGATGAAAATCTCAGGGAAAGCAAGCCCGAGGTCCTTATCGTTGACGACTCCAGAATGAACCGTGAGATCCTTTCCGAAATGCTCGGAAGCGGATATAAGATCACGGAAGCCGAAAACGGCGAGGAATGCATCACTGCACTTCAGCAGCGCGGAACAGGCATATCCCTCATACTCCTTGATATCGTTATGCCGGTCGCCGATGGCTTTACCGTGCTGAACTACATGACAAGAAACCACAGGATAGAGGATATCCCCGTCATCATGATATCCAGCGAAGGCTCGGAGGAAACTATCAGACGTGCTTACGAGATGGGTGCTTCCGACTATATCAGCCGTCCTTTTGACTCGAGAGTTGTCTGCCGGCGTGTTGCCAATATGATAAAGCTCTATTCCAAGCAGAAAAATCTCACAAAGCTCGTTACCGAGCAGATAAATAAAAAAGAAAAGAACAACCGCATGATGATCCGCATACTGAGCCAGATCGTTGAGTTCAGAAACAGCGAAAGCGGAAGTCACGTTCTCCACATCGAAAAGCTGACGGAAATGCTGATGAACCGTCTTATCCATAAAACGGACAGGTATAATATTGATCCCGTTCAGCAGGATCTTATTCCTATCGCATCCGCTCTTCACGATATCGGAAAGATAGGCATTGACGAAAAGATACTGAATAAGCCCGGAAAGCTCACTCCCGAAGAATTCGAGAAGATGAAACAGCATTCCGTTATAGGCGAGGCTATCCTCACCAGCACCAAAGCAAATACGAATGAACCGCTTATCAAGATCGCAAGCCAGATATGCAGATGGCATCACGAGAGATATGACGGAAGAGGATATCCCGACGGTCTTAAAGGCGATGAGATACCTATCTGCGCTCAGATCGTTTCACTTGCCGATGTTTATGACGCTCTGACAAGCGAACGTGTTTATAAAAAAGCTTTTTCACATGAACAAACTATGGAAATGATACAGACAGGACAGTGCGGAGCTTTCAACCCTATCCTTCTTGAATGCCTCGCCGATATTCAGGACGATGTAAAAAGAGAGCTTCTTTCTGACAAAGAAAAAAATCAGACTTCATGATTCAGCACACAGCATGACAATAAAGGTTTTGTGACACCACATTCGATTGTAAAAGGGGAAGATCAATGGATATCAGAGAATGCTATGCTCAGATGAATGCTGATTACGATGAGGTGCTGAGAAGATTCGGAAGCGAGGCTATGGTAAAAAAATTTGCTGTCAAATTTCTGAATGATTCATCATATAAAAACCTGACAGCAGGTCTTGCAGAGAAAAACGGAGAAGAAGCTTTCCGTGCCGCACACACCCTCAAGGGAATATCCGCTAACCTCGGCTTCAGCAATCTTTACAGCGTTTCCGCAGAACTCACCGAAAAGCTGAGAGGCAGAAGCACCGAAGGCTCCGAGGAGCTTTTTGAAAAGGTCAGAGAACAGTATGAGATAACAGCTGCTGCTCTGCGAAGACTTGAAAGCGAATCAGCTGCAGGCTGATCATTCTTCCCGAGGAGGGTAACTCAATGATTGATCTTTTATTTGAGGACGAACTGAAAGAACTCCTTGCAAAGTGTGAAGATATCGTTCCGGAAGATACATATGTCGTAGATGAATATACTAAAGAGCGCGACAGGGAATTTGACCTTGCACAGAAAAGCGGCGTGGATCTCTCGGCTTATTCGAGCAATGAATATACGGGTTTCCAGCTGCATGAGATAAGGCTTGGTCTTGAACATAAGGTAAATGTCAGCCTTTATGATGATCTTGGATTTTCATGGGAACAGATGCGTCAGATCAGAAAGGGACTGGAAGAGGGGCTGGATGTTTCTTTATATGCGGATTTACTCTATTCCGATGCTCAGATGCGTGAGATCCGTCTTGGACTCGAAAATGATCTGAATGTTTTATCTTATGCAAAGCTTATTTACAGCAAAACGGATATGCATAAAATGCGTACTGAGCTTTTTGCCGAAAAATATGCCGTTGATCCCGAGTCATTCGCAAAGACTATTGTTGATCCGGAATCAGGTGCGGTCATCAGGTTCACTGACGATCTCATGGAAGCATATGTACGGCTGCCGCAGGGCTGCAAATTAAACGAAAATGCGCTCTATGCAATGCTTGAGGACAACGATGTTGTCTACGGATATGTCACAGGCAACATCTCCGAGCTGGCTGAAAAGGGCAGCGAAGCAGGCATACTCCTTGCCGCAAAGGGCGACAGGATACAGAAAGGCTGCGACGGAAGCTATAAAATGCTTTGGCGCAAATTTGAACCGCCTACGCCGTATGAGCGTTCGGACGGTACAATGGACTTCGCTACTGTCGATTTCGTCGATATGGTAAAAACAGGTCAGCCGATAGCAGTCTATACCCCCGCTGTCAAAGGCTCCGACGGAAGAACCGTTACGGGACTTGTTATTGAGGAAAAATCGGGAAAGGATCTCCCGCCGCTCAAAGGAAATGATATCACGCTGCGTCCCGACAATGTTACATACGTTTCCAAGAAGGACGGCTACGTTCTTTTCAACGAGGAAAAATATACGGTTGATATCCAGGACGTGCTTGTCATAAACGGAAACGTTAACCGTCTTTACGGAAATGTTTTTTATGACGGAACTGTCCGTGTCAACGGAAATGTCGGAGAGGGTACTATCATCAGCGCAAAGGGCGATGTTATCGTAAACGGATATATCCAG
>OQVQ01000668.1_pt1 | contig 15415 bp, 9 predicted proteins | sample 1691491 | NCBI WGS metagenome assembly OQVQ01 (sample SAMN03418252, study PRJEB22391) | human gut metagenome | biome: human-gut; feature: organic feature; material: feces | host: Homo sapiens | place: Tanzania | collected 2013-01
CTAGACCGAAAAGATTCCTTAAGATGATGCAGGTTATTTTTTGAATGTTACTTAGTGCGTAAATAGGGGCGCTTTGTCCACGAAGCAACCGCAAGAGCGGAGAACCGTCAGTCCAGAAGCAGGAATCCGGCCCAGTAGTAAGGATCCGGATAACGCTGCCGTACGGTTTGGCGGGCTTTACGGAATGCATCATGGATGTCGCAGCCGTTGCGTACTACAGCCTTGTAGAACTCAGCCATAAAAAGCGTGCCAGTACCGGCAGGGTTTGATACACAAGAAAAGAGTGCTGTTCGTGAGTCCCTTATTCGTTGGAAAACTGTCAGATTTTCAATTGAGGGCCGCGTGATCGCACATTCCGTATTTATGCTGGATTACTCCAGCGACGCAAAGTTAGGAAATTCTTTCAATCACGCAAAACAGCACTCGGATAATTCTTGTGTCAGCGTTTCGTCCATGTTCAATCCTTTCGGATCGTCACTTATATTGATGGACGAAATGAGTCTGTTCTATCTCCTAATGTGAAAAAATATATGAAGATTCGAGGAGGAACGGTGTCAATCCTCCTCAATGATGTTCTCCGGCTCCCAGATGCGGTCCATAATGTCCAGAGCGACGGTGATTCCGGACTCTGCCGCCGAGGAGAGGAGATCGTAATAGAGGGTTTTGTCATCGATAAACTCTTCGGGGTCGTTGTTCGTCGCGGCGGAGCCTATCCATTCCCAGGCATATTCATTCCCAGGGACGAGGGCACCACATTCGATCCCTTCCAGAAGGATATTCTTGTATAGTCCCATACGGGTGATCAGGCCGGTGTTCCAATCATTGCTTGCAGCCAGCAGAGCCTTCATAGGGTACAGTTCGATGTCGCCGTCCGCAATGGCCGCGTTGATTTGTTCGAGTACTTTCCGCTCGGATTCTGTTGTGGAACTGAAATCGCCATCGCCATGCTTCTTCGCGATGCTTTCCAATAGGTCAAATGTGGAATCAGGCAGCATATCAAGTGGTAAACATTTTTGTTATACGAATAAACATATTTGTTTTATTGACTGCAAGCATTGACTTTACCGCACTCTAGAAAAGAATGAGAGGAAATAGAGACTTTAATGGGCCTGTAGTCTTTCGCGGTGGCCGTGAACGGGTTCCGCACAAAGGTTTGAGGGTTCATCGCGATGAGCGGAAACCAGCTTCCCTGAATCTGTATCATCAAAGAATGGCCTGGAAGGAAGTAATGATCTATATCGCACATCGTGAAGTCCACGCTGACGACTTTTCCTGCCTTAACAGCCTTTGCCTTGCTGAATCCGTCACGGTAACGGAGCGGCATCACATCACCTCTGACAAGCATCTGATAACCATCGGGGCGGACATCAATCAACTTGACGACAATGTCCGCATCCATATTCTTTGAATATGCCCTGTCCGGCAGGTCGAGCCTCAATTCCATGTGCGTCTTTACCGGACCAGCAAGATGCAACGTGTCTGAAAGTACATTTCCTGAATATGTAAGGACATCCTCCCGTGCTGACGCGAAACTCTGATCGGCCGTCATGTAGGCGCGGTCACGTCCATTGGATTTTACATCCATATACGGGACAGGGTTCGTTGGATCTGACGTGAATGTCCTGAAAGCCAGCACGTCAGGCAATCCTGACATATTCAAGGAATCAGCACCTGAAAAGAATATTCTGATAGGCTCCGCATCTGACGGAGGCCATGAGGAATATGTCTTCCAAAGTGTCGAAGATGGTACACCTTCCATTTTTGATTTCAGAGTCTCACCGGATGGTAGAATATTCACCCTCGCAGGCATATTCCCTTTTCCTTCAAGGTAATATGTAAAGAAAGGATACTCAATATCATCCAAGTAATATTCCCCGGACGCCTCTCCGAACCACGCTCCGGAAAGGTGATTCGCCTTGCGGTTCTTCCATCCCCCGTGGTACCACGGCCCCACGGCCAGATAAAGGTTGCATTCCGGAGACAATCCGCGGATCTCGTTGTAGGTCTCGAACGCGCCGTAGCAGTCCTCGGCATCATAGAAACCACCGGTGACAAGAACCGCAGGCTTGATGTCCTTCAGATGCCGGCCGGGATTCCGGTCTTTCCAGAATCTGTCGTAATCCGGATGTGAGACCATGCTGTTCCAGAACGCCAAGGTGTCGCCGAAGTACGCCGAAAGGTCGGCCATCGGCCTGCCAAGGAAATATTCATAGAGATCGGTGTCGATATTCACCAATTTAGACAGGCCTTTAGTCGAAGGTGCTTTCCGCGTTCTGTACATCGACGAGCCGAAACGGTAGCAGTCCGCAAGGCAGAGCGCGCCATTGTGGTGGGCGTCATCCCCCATGAACCAGTCTGTCACAGGGGCTTGCGGCGAGACAGCCTTGATCGCGGGATGTCGGGAAAGTGCTGCCATCGTGGCGTAGAAGCCGTTATACGAGGTTCCTTTCACTCCGACATTGCCGTTGCAGCGGGTGTTTGTGAGGATCCATTCCACGGTGTCGTAAGTGTCCGTGGCTTCGTCAACAATGCACCCTTTCGCCGTACCTCCAGCCATGCCGCTGAGATGCGGACGGATGTTCTCGAAATCTCCTTCACTCAGGAAGGTGCCACGGACATTCTGCAAGACAATAACATAGCCATCCGCGGCGTAGTTGAGCAAGTCATCCCAGATGCCGGATGAATATGTCTGTTTGCCTGGCAGAGGTTCCTCCCCCGCCTCAAATCCGTAAGGTTTGAGCGAGTAGGGAGTGCGCACAAGCATCACTGGTTTGGCATCGACCGCCGAGACAGGTTCATAGACAGCCGTGTAGAGCCGAGCGCCATCCCGCATCGGGATCATCACTTCCCTCTTGGTGTAGTTGTCCTTGAGCCATCCAACAGTGACATTCTTCCCGTTCTGCGCCATAAGGCAGACGGAAAATACAATTATAATGATTGTGGTGAAAATCTTACGCATACTCGTTGATATCAAATAAACTTTCCGGTAACGCTTTCATTTGAGCGGCGAATCTGTTCAGGTGTTCCCGTGGCGACAATCCGGCCGCCTTCCGAGCCGCCACCCGGTCCCATGTCGATGATGTAGTCGGCATTGCGGATGACATCCAAATCGTGCTCTATGACTATGACGGTGGCACCGTGGTCGATGAGGCTTTGGAAGACATTAAGAAGGGTCATGACATCGGATGGATGGAGGCCGATGGTCGGCTCGTCGAACACGAATACGGAGTCGCTCTGCCCCCTGCCCATTTCGCTGGCCAGTTTAAGCCGCTGAGCCTCACCGCCGGACAGGCTCGGTGTCTCCTCTCCCAAGGTCAGATAGCCAAGGCCGAGATCACGCAGGACTCTGAGACGCTGACTGATGAGTTTCAAATCAGCGCAAGCGTCAAGGGCGGAATTGATGTCCATATCCATCAGCTCTGGAAGCGAATGGAACTCTCCTGCCGCATTCTCCCTCCGGATGCTGCCGGCCACCTTTGAATATCTCGACCCTCGGCAATCCGGGCAGGGGATGTCCACATCCGGAAGGAACTGCACGTCAAGGCTTATCACACCCGTGCCGTCACAGGTCGGGCAACGGAGCTTGCCGGTATTGTAGGAGAAATCCCCGTCCTTGTAGCCGTGCTTTTTCGCGTCCGGAGTCTTGGCGAAGACTTTCCTTAACTCATCGTGCACGTTGGCATAAGTCGCCACCGTAGAGCGAACGTTAATGCCTATCGGTGAAGCGTCTATGAGTTTTACCTGACGTATTCCTTCAGCGTCTATTGACTTCACGTGGCATGGCAGATCGTGCCCTGCCATCTTCGCCTGAAGCGCTGGAATAAGACTTTCAAGCACCATCGTGGTCTTGCCGGAGCCGGATACACCTGTGACAACCGTCAGCCTCCCTTTCGGGATCTCCACCTTCAGCGGCTTGACCGTGTGGATAGCATCAGTTGTCATCGTTATCTTGCCATCAATGAATATGTCAGAGTCTTTTATCTGTTGTCTTACCTTAAGAGGATTCTTGCCAGAAAGGAAAGGGCCTATCCTTGAATATTCATTGGCCTCAATGTCGCCTATCGTGCCCTGAGCTATCATTGTACCGCCGCTTGAGCCGGCACCGGGCCCCATCTCGATCATCCAGTCGGATTTCGTGAGGATCTGCGTGTCGTGGTCAACCAGAATGACGGAGTTCCCGTCCGCTATCAGGTCTTCCATCACGCCGCATAGGCCGATTATGTTCGATGGATGCAGACCGATCGAAGGTTCGTCCAGAACATACAGGACTCCCGTCGTACGGTTTCTGACGGCTCTGGCCAACTGCATCCTCTGGCGTTCACCGGTCGATAGAGTCGCCGCCGAGCGATCCAGTGACAGATAGCCTATTCCCAAATCCATCAGGCGTTTGGCGGTGTCGAGAAAGGACTCGCAGATGCTTTCGGCCATGGGCCTCATCTCCTCCGGAAGCGAAGCCGGAACGCCTTTGACCCATTCCACAATCTCGGTTAGGGTCATCGTGCAGGCCTCAGCCAATGATATTCCTCTAAGCTTCGGTGCCCTTGCCGCATCGGAAAGCCTTGTGCCTCCGCAGTCCGGGCAAACGTCAAGCCTCAGGAACTTCTCCACACGCTTCATTCCCTTCTCGTCCTTGACCTTGGCAAGTGCGTTCTCCACCGTGTAGGTCGCGTTATAGAATGTGAAATCCAGTTCGGCGGCATCATTGGAATTCTTCGCCTTGTAGAGAATGTGCTTTTTTTCAGCCGGCCCGTGAAGGACGATGTCCTTCTCCTTGGCAGTCAAGTCCTTGAATGGCACATCCGTGCGTACGCCCATGGCCCGGCAGACATCCTTCATCAACGACCACATCAAAGTGTTCCACGGAGCCACAGCCCCATCATCAATCGTCAGGTTCTCGTCCGGAATCAGAGCGGATTCATCGACTGTCCTGACCGTACCCGTCCCGTCACATTTACGGCAGCCCCCCTGACTGTTGAAAGACAGTTCCTCGGCTGACGGAGCGTAGAAATGTTCTCCGCACGCAGGGCAGACAAGCTCCTTTCCAGCCGCCACCAGCAAAGACGGCTCGACATAGTGACCGTTCGGACATCTGTGACTCGCCAGTCTTGAGAACATAAGCCTAAGGCTGTTAAGAAGTTCCGTACCAGTACCGAAAGTACTGCGTATGCCCGGAATCCCCGGTCTTTGATGAAGCGCGAGAGCAGCCGGAACGTAAAGCACCTCATCGACGTCAGCCTTCGCCGCCTGCGTCATCCTCCTTCTCGTGTAGGTCGAAAGTGACTCAAGGTAGCGCCTTGATCCTTCTGAATATAGCACCCCTAACGCCAGCGAGGACTTCCCGGATCCTGACACCCCGGCGATCCCCACGATCTTCCCCAGCGGAATGTCCACATCCACATTCTTCAGGTTGTGCACCCTCGCGCCACGCACCAAAATCCTGTCAGGCTGATTCTTATTCATGGTCAATGAATATTTTGGTGAGTTCCTCGAAAGAGTCAAGCCGTGTGATGTTCGGATGGTCAAACTCTTCCGTCACCTCGTGCCGCCACATGGTGTGAAAAGGAATATGGATGCCGTAGCCTCCGATCTCGATGATCGGCTGGATGTCGGACTTGAAGGAGTTGCCGACCACAGCGATCTGTGACGGTGCGACCTGCTCCACATTGCAGATGTCAAGATATTCCTTGATTCCCTTTTTGGTGACGACGATAACCCGGTAGAAGTATTTGTCAAGCCCAGAGCGTTTGATTTTGTTCTGCTGATCCAGCATATCCCCTTTTGTCATCAGTATCAAGCGGTAACGACCGGTCTTATCCAGAGCGTCAAGCGTCCGCGCCACCCCCGGAAGCGGTGTCGCAGGAAGGCTGAGCAGCGATTTCGCGCTCAATAATATTCGTGAAAGATTCTCGCCCGGCACCTTGCTGTCAGACACCCTCAAAGCCGTCTCCATCATCGAGATGCAGACCGCCTTCGCCCCGAACCCCAGCACAGGCATATTCGCAGATTCCGTCTTGTACAACGCATCCGACAGTTCCTCCGCCGTCCCATATTCCTTCAACTCCTCCGTGAACACGTCCTCCGCCCTGTCGAAGTACGTCTGGTTGTCCCACAGTGTGTCGTCCGCATCGAAGATTATCACCTTGACCTTATCTTTCATCATTCATTACATTTTAGGTTCAAAATTAGCGAAAAGAATCCTAACCGCAATCTACCTGTAATCCGATTCCGCCCAGAGATTCCAAGGCTTTTCAGGAACATAGTACTCTTTGATGCCGTAGTCGATGTTGGCCTTGTGAGCCTGGCTCAACTGGTGACGGCGGTGGATGCGGTACGTCCTTCCGTCTTTGATGAAGTAAGCACCCGTCTGGTGGAAACGGAACGGAACCTCTTTGGCGACGCACTGAGAACGAAGATCAAGGATCCAATCGAAATCGCACGGTCTCGCCCCCACACCGGACTCCCCGCTTACACTCACCTCCTCGATCGCCTCATCCAACCATCGCGAAATGTCCATCCGCTCAAGCATCGGCGCCACAATGATCGACTTATGCCTTATCGGAAGTTCCTTGAATATGGGAAGCCGACGCTCGGCCATAGCCTGGTTCTCCACCGTGCAGCCGATGATGACATTCTCGTACCCGTCGCCCCAGTCCGGAGGCAGACACCGTTCCAGACGGTCAATCCGTTTTGTAAAGAAATAGAACATACAGTCGCTCCGAAAGCGCATCATTTCCCAACATTCCGGCCTCCACGGATCCGCGTCCTCCAGCAGAAAATCCGATGTGAAGCACGTGAACACAATCTTGCCGGAAGGAATCTTGAAAGTCTTGTCCCGCTTTCTTTTGACCGGCAGATTGAACGCCGCCGTCTTGCGCGCGAGGTTGCTCGCGATCTCGCTCCCGTACATCTCGTCCTGCCGATAGACATAGCAGAACCTGCAGCCCGGACTCACCTTAGTGCACCCGTGCCACGGATTCCAATCCGCGAATATGCTCCACTCCTCCGCCATTAATGAATATACCAGTTTGGCAGCATCGCTTGTTTCAAAACTCTCGTCATTCACGCAAACGGCCAAAGGCCCGCCGAAATCCGAACTTTCGATACGGATGTTCCTAGCGAAAAATCCCAAACGTCTTCTATATGAACAATCAGCGACAGCGCACCTAATTCGCTTGGTTAATAAATAGAATTTCCTTGGTTAGCCTCCTTTGGTTCCCTACGAAGGGTTATATCTCTATACAAGAAAAAGTTCACACATTCCGTCCACCAAAACGGTGATTCCCCGGACAAGCCGCACTATATCACTGGTTTGTCCGGGGAATACGGCTTTCTCCGGACAAACATAACTCAATTGCATAAAGGATAGAAAAAACTATCTCCTCGGAATTTTTTACAAAAAGCTTTCAGGCGATAGGCCTTTTCAAGGCATCAGGTGGCGTATTGGGATGAATTGCGAACGACTTGGAGGTTTACTTTTTCAGCATCAAGCACAACTGGGGACGTTCTGTGGCATATAGGGCTGAAAGTGTTTTGTAAGGATATTTTCTGGTCGCTTCGACAAGCTCTGCGACCAGGTATTATTCTATGGTATTCAGCAGATCACAATCGTTCAGGCGATCGAAATCTGATTTAAACAAGCGATCTTGAATGATTCGGTACTTTTCAAATTCGGATTCAGCAAAACTTTTGGCAAATTCCGCAGTAATCTTTCCGGCATCGTTCAATATAGCATCACCATCAGCTTCAAGGATTATGTCTATGCGTTTAGCCCAGTCTTCCATAGTCATCGGAATATGCCTGTCTGCCATTCTCTCGGCCATATCCAAAACGGAGTTGACCAATTTTCCCATATCTTCCAATTCCACACCATTCAGGTAATTCTTCGCTATACTGACATCTGATTTCACAATCTTTCCATCCGGAGCATTCTCCCAGGTCGTCAAACCCATATGTTCCTTACCTGCATCAGTTCTTTCCACAATCAGTTCTGCGGTGGTGTGGCCGTGAACGGCAAAGTGAATTTTATTCTGTACCTTTTTGTAGAACAATCTTGTTGTGGGCGCGTCACGGTTATAGTCAACAGCTGTGCGTAAATGTCGGTCAGTTTCTGGTAGAATCTTCTCTCACTCAACCGAATCTCACGAATCTCTGCAAGCAGATGTTCAAAGTAGTCTTCTCCGATGAAGGTTCCATTTTCCATCCGCTTTTTATCCACAACATAGCCTCGAATTGTGAACTGTCGCAAAACACTTGTGCACCACTGACGAAACTGTGTGGCTCGGATAGAATTGACACGGTAGCCTACCGAAATAATCGCATCAAGATTGTAAAATTTCGTCATATACATTTTTACCATCCGCCGCAGTTGCCGAGATTTTCTCGGTAACTGAACCTTCTTCAAGTTCACCAGATTTAAAGATATTCTTCAGGTGCAAGCCAATATTATCAGACGAGCAGTCAAATAGCATCGACATTGCTTTCTGAGTCGCCCATATACTTTCATTCTTATATAGCACCTGAATACCTTCCTCCTTCCCTTCCGCTATGAAGGTGAGAAATTCAGCCGTGCTGTTTCGCACTAAAACATTCTTCATCATCTATCTTTCTTTCTTTCTTTCAACAACTTAATCATATCTACACAAAAATAATGAATAGTCCCGGCAAATACAAGTCACTTGACCTCCAGGTTGTGCGGGACGGCAGCGGCGTTGGCGCGGTAATGCGGGGCGTAGAGGGATTCGATTTCGGGGACGGGAGCCTGGAAGGTGCCGGTCTGGGTCACAAAGAAGTCTTCGGTGACGGTGGTGTGGCCTTCGGGGTAGGTGTCGAAATAGAAGACGGTACGGTCGGGCTTCACGTCACGGTAACCACACGGAGAGACTCGGTACCAGCCGTCAACAGTCAGCGGGGTGAAAGACAGATTGTAGATCCCAGACAACTGGTCAACTGGAATCAGAGACGCCTCACGAGGGGTGGTCAGGCGTATGAAACTACGATTCTCGGAGTTCTGGACGGTATAGACGGCACGGATGCGGTCTCCCCGACGGACGGTGTCACCAGGATGAAGCTCCTTGTCTCCAATGAAATAACTCTTTTCGATAGAGAAGCCGTTGCCGGAGGCCTTCACATCAGCAAGAGGCTTCAGCACACGCTGGGTCAGGGTCACGACACTGGTGTTCAGCAAGTCGGTGCTACCCTTTCCGACTGAACACAGGGCGTTCACAAAGGCTGGATCCGTGTCCCAGTTCTGGGTTTCTTTCTGCAATATCAACCATAAGCGGACTCCATCGGCGATCTCGGCGGCTTTCTGACCGGTGACTTGATCAGAATGTGAGGAAGCATATTCAGAAAGCACATCGGAGATGAGCGAGTGGGCATAGGCTTCGTTTTCCAGCAGTCCCCTGAACGGCATCACGGCGTTCGGGTAGTAGATGCCACCGCCATCGTGCCTGACGGCATATTCAAGGATGGAGAGGATGTCTTCGTCCATTGATCTGCGGAGCGCGGCATCGACATCGAAACGCTCGCCCCAAGCGCGGGCCAAGGATATTCCTTCTTCGGAGCCGATCAGATTGCTGAGGGTACGGACACGTCTTGCCTTCGCACCTGGCTGACCATCAATGAAATCGAAGCGGTTGGAAGGTGAAAGGTAGATGCGGGCATATTTCCGGAAAGAGGAGAGTCGGGAGCGGTACTCCTTGCGCTGCGACTTGTCCATCCGCACCTTGAACCAGACCGATGGGAAGTTCGAGCGGACGAGCATATAAGTGTCGTTCGACAGGCCGCCGAACCAGCGCGGGAAGCCCAGGAACTGAGTGGAATCCAGATACTCGACAGAAGATGTCAGATCAGGAATATTCCCGCCAAGGCTTCTCACCAAAGCCATCCGATCAAGCACCGTTGCGGTGACAGACTGTGAGGAACGCATACCTTCGAACCAGCCGAAACCGCCGTCGGAGTTCCTGCACGCAAGGATTCTGCCCAGCAGCGAAGTGTCGCGCTCTGACTTGAAGGATTTGAAGCAATATGCCTCTGTAAGTGACAGTACATCATTAGCTGACGGCTCAGACTTCTGTGTCGCGGCCTCTTCGATCATCCTGCCGATCGAGATCTCATCACAGACAGCACCGGCAGAGGAGACGTTCACAAAACGGCTTCTGAGCGATTCCAGCAACTTATCCTTGTCAGTTCCTGGCAAGGCTATGGCCGAATGGGACTCGGTGATGACCTGACTCGCATCGTGAACCGGAACACCGAACTGGACAGCGTCACTGAATGATTTTGAGGCGAATATGACCTTGAAAGTCAGTGAGTCGATGTCGTGAGGCACATCAACCGGGAAAGACACGACCGATTGTTCACGACCGTTCACCGTCACTGGTACTTTCAGCGAGTCAATGGCTTCGCCGCTTCTTGAATATTCAAGGATCTTCATCTCGCCCTCTATCACCGCGTCTGAATTGCCGACGGTGGTCGCCGTCAATGTCCATTCGTCTCCAGAGTAAAGATACCTCGGAGCGTTGACGGAGACTTTTACAGGCACGGTCACGGTGAAGTCCCTTGTCAATGTGCCGTTGCGCATCGCCTTGTCGTGAGCGAAGAACAAGACGTGATAGGTCGAGAGTTTATCAGATGTCTTAAACGTAAATTTGACCTCGTTGTTTTCCGGATAGAGGAACGGCTCAAAGGCCAAAGATTCTGAGAATATCTTTCTGACAGCCACGGATGTGAAATCATAATCAGCGGCGGCAGAAGCACTTGACTCAGATTTCTCATAATTGCGTCCCGAATCATTGGAACGGTTCTTACGACGCCGTGCCGATTTGGAGGCGACTCCGTAACCAATCACCATAACTTCTTCAAGCCGTGACTCGTCTTCCTCAAGGACGATATTCATTCCCGAAGTTCCTCGCAATGTCACACTCCGGTAGCCAATGTAACTGATGGTTATCAGCGTTCCCGGACTTGCGTCAAGTGAGAAAATCCCGTCAAGGTTAGCTGATGTGCCATAGGAGGTACCGTCCACGATGACTGACGCTCCGATCAGCGGATCCCCGTTCGCATCCGTCACGATGCCGTTTATTCCGGAAGAAAATCCACTACCGATGTTACCTAAAGACTTGTTCGTGATATATCCGCAGGCTATATCCATCTGGACATCCGAAACGGCCTTAGGTTCAAGCCTTACCGGATTCCAGATCTCCTTTCTGACCGCGTCAAGACTCTTGTCATAAATCGCCGCGAGACCTTCGATGCCATCCGGGACGCGGACCTTGACGGTATATTCAGTGCCAGGATTGGTGACATCGGTGAAGGCGCTGAAATCCAGAGGCATATCAAGTTCGTCCGACAGTCTGTTGTAAGTATGCTCGTACTTAAAGAAGCGGCCATATTTAAAAAAGAGCAACTGGATGCTGACAGGGCCATCAGCTCCAGCTGGGTAGCGAAAACGCAATTCTCGCAGCGAACCGGCAGACGAGCCGTCCATCGTCACCATTCTGGATTCAAGGATATTCCCGCCACAGTCAAGCATAGTCGCGACCGCCCATAATGGTGCCACAGAAGCTCCGAGCGTCATTATGATGTCCTCGCCAAGAGCGACTTCGGTCTTACCCGGCAACAGAAGACAGACAGCAGGAGCCACAAGCGACTTCGCCTCACGGCTCACCTTCACAAGGTTATATTCTTTATCCGCCTTGACCACCTTGCCAAGACTGTCCGTTTTCTCTGAATATGCCCGGAGAACATAAAGTCCGTCAGCCGTTGTCGGCAAGTCAATCTCATCGCCGGAAGCGCATTTACCTGTCTGCAAGACTGTTCCGGAAATGTCCAAGAACTCATAGCGAATCTCAGACTTCACTTTTTTACTGAATCTGTCACGGACTTCCAGCACAAAAACTGCCTTGTCCCCGGTCACGATTCCCTGCGTGGCCTCTCCCGATTTGTTCAGATCAGTAAGCAGCAAATCCCCGTCGGTGCCGTTAGCCAAATGGACATCAAGCTTGATCACATTATAGACATTGACCGAAGTGTCAAACGCTCTGGTCTCCCCTGTCTCGTCCTTCACGGTCACATTGATTGAATATCGTCCTTGATCCTTCGCCTTGAATCTATAACTGAAACGTCCGTCCGATGAGGACTTTATCTCTTTTTCATCCACTGTCTTCCCATCACACGACACCTTTAACGTCATCCGGGCGGAAGCGAGGCTATGCCCCGAGAGGCTCTCGACCTTTCCGGAGACGGTCACGGAATCTCCGGCGAAATAAAGTGATTCCTGCTCATCAAAAGTCAAATCGAACGTTGGCAGTACAAAATCCTCTACCCTGAACATTCTGGACGTAATCTCCTTGTCGCCATTGGCAACAGCAATCTTGAACAGCCCGTTGCGCCGCCCTTTCGGAATGACGAACTCTCCGGCGAAGGAGCCGAAATCGTTGGTGCGGAACGACTTCTCCTCAATCATATTCATCTGAGAATCGTATAATGCGGCCTTGAATGCCTTTTCTTCCCCGATGACTTCCAATTGCTTATGAATATCTCCGCGGAACATCACGGCTTTGAACCGGACTGTATCGCCGGGCTTGTAGGCTCCACGGTCGTTGAATATTCGGCCGTAGGTTTCGGTTTCAGAATGATTCCCTACGGTCGCTTCGACAGGCTCAGCGACCAAAGCCCTACTGGTCACTGAGCTTGTCGAAGTGACCGGACGGTCAAGATACGACGCCTTGACAATGACAACCTCCTTGCTGAGCCGAACAGCTTTCCCATCCGTCACCGAGCAGACAACCTTGCACTCAAGTCCGGACTTCTTAGCCGCCAGTTCCTGCATCTCGGAAGGCAATAACGTGAATCCATCAATGCTCAGATGCGCCGAGAGCACCCGCTCCCCTCTCGTCATCTTGACATCAACCTCCTTGAAAGGCTCTCCGGTGATGTAATCAGCAGGGAAAACCGCGAATCCGTCACCCTGCTTCCTGACAGCCACGGACACTGTCTTGTGAACGTACGAGATCTCGGCCTCTTTCCCGGAGCCGGAAACCTTGATCCAATAGTCTCCATCCTCCAGCTCCGGCAGAGCCACCTTCACAGTGTCCCAGACGTAAAAACTCCGGACCGGATTGTCGAGCCTTTTACGGAACACACCCTTACCTTGGCTCTCAACCGACAGATTGGTCGACTTGATATTCCGGAACCGGACCAGCACGGTGTCTTCACGGACCAACACGGAAACATCCTTATCCTCCAGCCTATCAATCAATGACGAAATCACACCTCCACATTCCTCAGCGATTATCTTATTCACATCATTAGAGGAAACAAAGAGAAGATCCGAACTTACATATTTTGGAATATACGACTCCCGCTCTTTCTCGAAAGCCTGACATTTGGAGTCAAGCTCGGCAAACTGCCGCGATGTTCCGCCCTCCTTGACCAACCTGTCATATTCCCTTTTAAGCAGCACCTTCCTCGGCAGCAACGCCACTACGCTTCCGCTCCAGTCCGTGGCGAGGCGTTCCAGTTCCATGTCTCCATCCTTGCGAAGCGCCTCACTATAGGCAAGCAACGCAGATTGAGGAAAGTTCCCCGCGACCGCATCCTTCAAGAGATCCAAAGCCTTGTCGTACGCGGAAGCGTCTGACAGACAGTGCCAAAGAATATATTCATAATCATTAGGGATGAATTTGTGGTCGCAGACATAGCCTTCGCCCCAGTAGCCGCGCCGCCAAAAATCATCATTCCTTCCTTTTTTCAAGACCTTGGCATTATCCTCCGCGAACCGCAGCGCGTCAAATTCCTGCCGTCCCAAATCCCTCGAATTGATTAATGAATATGCCATTATAGGTTTCCCAGCCTTGACAAATTCTTCCGTCAATACGTTCCTCAAAGAGTCCCGCAGCTTCCAGTTCCTCCGCGCCTGTGTCGTGCCGATAGTTACCACAGCATCGTAGTAATCCTTGTCCAGCCGGTTCTTCAGCGCCTGTTCTTTGATGAACGTCAGCAGAGCGATCTCTTTCTCGGGCCTGTCACGCCTGGAAAGCCGCTCGTACCGCCTCCACTCCCTCTTGAGATAATTTCCGTTAATATCCGGATATTCAGCAACTCTGGCCTCCCGCCCGTGCATAACCGGGCACAAAGCCAACATCATCATCGACAAAACCAGAATCTTCCTCATAACCGTCTGTTTTAGTGACGGCAATATACGCAATTTATCCGGAACCGGAGCCTTTTATGATGATGAATATGACACCTTATTTCTCCTCCATAAAGAGCTCACCTTTGAGGTACTTGACGCTTTGGGTGGCGAAGTCGTGGCCACGGGTACCCGGCTTGGCGACTTTAAGGTACTTCTCGTACCATTCGAGGGCGAATTTGTAGTCCTTTTTCTGCTCGTAGCAATAGGCGATGGTTGACAGGGCCGAGATAAAGTTCTTGTTGTAGCGGTAAGCCTCCTTATAGTGACCAATAGCCCGTTCCCAATCATTATTACGGAACTCACCAAGACCGTACTGCTGATGGAGTCTTGACATCATAGCCGGATCCGGCTGAAGCATGTTCATCGCCTTGTCGAGCCACGGCTTGACCTCCTTCTCAAAAGAACGGTTGCTGTCGGCATAGACCGCCGCTATTGAATATGCCAGATTAACATCGCTTGAATCAATCTGCCAAGCCGCAAGCAGTTCTTCCCGCGCACGATACATGACCTCCGTGTGCCAATAGCATTGTCCGAGATAATAGTGGACCGGATAGGAATCATTACCAAGTTTCTCCTGACGCTCAAAGACTTCGATCGCAGGGACATATTCATTCTTGGAATAGTGTGCCAGACCTTTGATCGGAGCTACTGTCATATTATCAGGGTCCAAGGTGAGATATTCATCTGTCAGACGGATCGCACTATCATAGTCCCGGCGAGAGAGGAGAATCCGCGCGGCTTTACTCACTACGCTTTCATTCAATGGTTTAAGAGACAGCGTGAGCCGATAGTACGTCAGCGCGGAGTCCGGCATATCAGCCTGATTGAACGAGTCCCCCACCAATGCCGCGATAGCCGGAATCGTGTCAAGCTGCAGCACTGCCTTCCCGGCCTCAGCGCTCTGCGCGAAAGCCTTCATCCGGTAGAAAGTCTGCATCTGCTTGACTTTGTACAGGATGTTCCGCGGGAACTTGGAGGTCAGCAGGAAATATGTCCCAGCAGCGGACTCGTAGTCCCCGTTCTGGAAATGACAGTCCGCCAACTCGGACATAATCTCCTCGTCGAAATTGTCAGCCGAGACAAAAGCGGACAATCTCTCGATCGCCTCGTCAATTTTGAATATACTCTTGAGGTACCGGGCCTCACTCAAGGCCGCGTTCCGGTCTGACTGTGGATCGGCCACCATTTGATCTACCCTGAGGATGCTCAGAAAGCTAA
>OQVQ01000669.1_pt1 | contig 15412 bp, 14 predicted proteins | sample 1691491 | NCBI WGS metagenome assembly OQVQ01 (sample SAMN03418252, study PRJEB22391) | human gut metagenome | biome: human-gut; feature: organic feature; material: feces | host: Homo sapiens | place: Tanzania | collected 2013-01
CTTGTGTTTTAGTTGGATGACAATATTGCTGGAGGTTACTACAAACAACTAAACAACCAAACAACTAAACAACAAGACAACCAGCCAACATTATTGCACAAAAAAAGAAAATAACGCAATGGATTTGTATAATTTTTTGGTTTTCATAGCTGAATGTCAAGTTTTATTATTATATTTGCAATCTGGAATTTGAATTAGATATTGTTGTTTTATAAAATACTGGCTTATGATATTTTCTACGTTTAAAAAGGGACGCACTGGCGACAGCCTATCTGCCCACAGTTCTTTCAAGAGTTTAATGGTTTTTGCTGTCATGATGCTCATGACGGCAAGTAGCGCAATGGCGCAAGACGTCAAATTCGAAGTGATTGATGGTCTTCGCTATTTCTTGGAACCTGACACAAAGACGGCTTCTCTCGTTTCTAATAATAATCGCAAATATTCAGGTGATATAGTTGTTCCAGCAAAGGTTAAGAGCAGTGAGGGAGTGGAGTATAGTGTTACTTCATTGAGTTCAGGTTGCTTCTCTGGCTGCAGTGGTCTGACCTCAATCACCATCCATTCATCTGTTACTTCATTGGGTGAATATTGCTTCTCTGGCTGCAGTGGTTTGACATCAATCTCCATTCCTTCATCTGTTACTTCATTGGGCTCTGGTTGCTTCTCTGGCTGCAGTGGTTTGACCTTAATCACTATCCCTTCCTCTGTTACTTCATTAGGTGAATATTGCTTCTACGGCTGCAGTGGTTTGACCTCAATTACCATCCCTTCTTCTGTTACTTCTTTGGGTGAAAAATGCTTTTTTGGCTGTAGTGGTTTGACCTCAATCGTCATCCCCTCATCTGTTACTACATTAGATTATGAATGCTTTAGGGAATGCGGTAGTTTGACCTCAATCACCATCCCTTCCTCTGTTACTTCTTTGGGTAAATCTTGCTTCTACGCCTGCAGAGGTTTGACCTCAATCACCATCCCTTCCTCTGTTACTTCCTTGGGTGATGCTTGCTTCTGGGGTTGCAGTAGTTTGACCTCAATCACTATCCCTTCGTCTGTTACTTCTTTGGGTGAAGTGTGCTTCTCTGGTTGCAGTAGTTTGACCTCAATCGCCCTCCCTTCATCTGTTACTTCATTGGGTCGTTCTTGCTTCTATAATTGCAGTAGTTTGACCTCAATCACTATCCCTTCGTCTGTTACTACTTTGGGTGAATATTGCTTCTACGGCTGCAGTGGTTTGACCTCAATCACCATCCCTTCGTCTGTTACTTCTTTGGGGTGGCGTTGCTTCTATGATTGTAGTAGTTTGACCTCAATCACCATCCCTTCCTCTGTTACATCATTGAGTGATGATTGCTTCTACGGCTGCAGTGGCTTGACCTCAATCACCATCCCTTCCTCTGTTACTTCATTGAGTTCAGGTTGCTTCTCTGAATGCAGTAGTTTGACCTCAATCACCATCCCTTCCTCTGTTACTTCATTGCGAGATTATTGCTTCTGGGGTTGCAGTGGTTTGACTTCAATCACCATCCCTTCCTCTGTTACTTCTTTGGGTTCTGATTGCTTCCGTGATTGCAAAAGTCTGGAAACAGTTTATTTTAAAGGTAAAGTTCCTGAACGTATGTGGGATGGCAGAGGAATACCGACTGAATGTATTATCAAAGTCCCATCAGAATACCTTCAGGATTATAAAGATGCTTGTGGAAGAATATATAAATACATCTATGCATGGGACTATAATGGATCAGGTGACGATGATAAGCCGGTTACTCAATGCGCCACTCCATCCGTCTCTTACGAAGCAGGAGAGTTGAAGTTCGCTTGCGAAACAGCTGGAGCAAAATATCACTACACTATCAGCGATAATGATATGGCAACGGATGCTCTGAGCGAAGACGGAAAGGTGTCGCTCACGGCTGCTTATAACATATCTGTTTATGCCACCGCTGATGGCTATACCGCATCAGAAAAAGCAGAGGCCACCCTTTATTGGATCAATGCCAATCAGGAAACCACCAATATCAACTTGGCTAAAACTCGTGGCATCATGGCTACGGCTCATGATGGCATCGTCAGCATTTCTGGTCTTGATAATGGCGAGGTGGTAAAGTTCTATGCGGCTGATGGTAAACTTTTGGGTTCATCTTCTGCCGTTGGCGGTGTTGCATCATGCGCCGTATCTGAAAAGATGGTTATTGCTAAAATCGGCTTGAATACCATCAAAGTATCAATGAAGTGATGTAAGTAATGGGCAGAATATAGCCCAAGATACTAACTACAACATCCACACGTTCTCTAAATGAGGATAGTGTGGATGTGTAGGTGTATTGGAGAAAACTTAGGCAACGTCTGAAAGCAGAAGAAAATGAAACTGCGACAAATTATCACGGTTTGAAAGAGCGTGATGCAGCCTTGCAGAAACGGGTTCGGACTGAAAGGCAGTTTAACCGCCAGCTGGAGCTGAACAACGAGGCTTAAAGTACTTGACATCAAGGAGCTTTTCCATCCACACCATGTCATACCACTCACCAAACTTATATCCGCAACGGTGAAAGTGAGCTACTTTCTTATATCCCATCTTCTCATGAAAAGAGATGCTCTGATGAGTCAGATGATTGTTTTCCTTTTCTATCCAAGTGACGCTGGCATTAAGATTTATAATGCCGGAGTCTCTGAGTCGGTTCTCTAATTCCTCATAGAGGCGTGTACCAATGGCATGGCGATGCGCATCTTGTGCAATATAGATGCTCATCTCTACGCAATGATTATATGCAGGTCTCACTCGGAATGTGCTTGCGTAAGTATAGCCGACTATCTGTCCATCATGTTCAGCTACGAGATAAGGGAATTTCTCCAGAGTCTTTTCTATTCTGTGACGAAATTCCTCTACTGATGGTACATCATATTCAAATGTGATAGCAGTCTGCTCCACGTATGGAGCATATATTGCCAGTAGTTGCTCTGCATCATCTGGCGTCGCCATACGAATTTTTATATCCATGTTTTATTATTTTTATTTACTGAAGTTTCGCCAGTAGCATATTAGCTACTGGCGAAATTTCAGTAAATTAGATGTTCAGATAAAGGTCACTGCAATAATACGGGGTGAATACAATTAGTCAATATCTATCAATTTGAAATGCTTATTGAATGTCAAATCCAATCCGTTGGCCAATTCCACTTCGTATTCATTCTTTTTTATTTCCATCTTTTTCACTACTTGATCTGGGTAATTATTCTGCAAGTAGATCTTGATGGCTTTCGGAATCAGTTGGGTAGGCACAGCGCCTCTCTTGCAGTCGATCTCTGTCAGATTACCCTTTTTGTCAAACTCGAGCTTGGTGCCATTTTTCAATACCACATCATAGCTCTTGCTGATTACTCCCGACTCAATCGTAGCAAGTGCCACCTTCTGATTGCTGAAATGGTTTCTGATCAATGCCTGTGCCTTGGCAGGTAGTGCATTTACGGAGATAGGTTTGTCATTGTCAGCGTTTGCCACGATATTGCATGACAGGATGCAGCAGATGGCAATCACCAGAATTTTCATCATTCTTTTCATAAGCCACAAAATTTAAAAAGTTTATATTTTCTATTTGCGATGAATGTTTAAACATCCTATACTATATGTCCTATACTTTATGAAAATAGACGCATACTATTGACAAAAGTTTAAGTAAAAACATTCATTTTTTCGCTTTTTCCTTTCTATTTTTCTTTTCCTGCTACATCTTCTTCAACATCTTCTCCTGCTACATCTTCTTCAACAATCTGCGTAATGCGTCTGATGCTTCTGTTGCGATGGTTGATGATGAGCGGAACACGTTCTACCACCACCATGGATGTGTCGAGGCCCAAAGCCTTAGGCTCGTCAATGCCTATCTTGCCGATAAGGGCATAGATGGTCATCAGCAAGTTCTGTTGACGGTTGTCGGAACTCTCTGGGTAATACACGCGGTGGATGATGATGAAGCGGAAATCGCCAGGAATTCCGTTTTTGCGGAGCGAAGGATAGGTGCTTCTCAAATCCACCTTCCTGCTGGCCACCAGGTCTTCTACCACTTGTCGCAGATAGAGGCTCACCCTTGGCTCAATGCGGAAACCTATGCGCATGGTTACACTGTAGAGGGTGTCGGGAACCAGGGTCTCGCAACTGTACTCCAGCGTGTCAGGAGTATCAGCAAATTCCAGATTGATAAGCCAGTAATGGTCAGCACGCTTGGGCTGCTTGTTGATGATGGAATAGAGCAGCTTGTCATCCACCGCACCTTCCTTGTCGGCATGGTTCACATAAACCAGATTGGATGCGTACTTGGGGATGCTCTCGTCGGCCTTGATATCGGAGATAATCTGATAATACTCATTCAGCGGTCTGGTACTGATGTAATGATGGCGTATCTTGATGGCGCGGACCCATACATACATCATCAGGAACAGGATTCCGCCAATAAGCATCGTACACCATCCTCCTGCGAGGAATTTTGACAGGTTGGCGGCAAGGAAAATGCCCTCGATAACGCAATATGCGCCCATAAAGAGCAGGATGAAGATGCGCGCCACACCCTTGGTGCGCAGGTAGAAACCGAGCAGCAGGGTGGTCATCAGCATGGTGATGGTGATGGCGAGACCATAGGCTGCCTCCATGTGCGAGGAGTCGCGGAAGAGCAGGATGATGAGAACCACACCGATGTACATGGCGAGGTTGATTACCGGGATATAGAGCTGTCCCTTTACATGGGTAGGATGCTTGATTCGCATGCGTGGCCAGAAGTGCAGGTTCATGGCTTCGCTCAATATGGAGAAGGTGCCGCTGATAAGTGCCTGACTGGCAACGATTGCCGCACCCGTGGCCATGATGATGGCAAAAATCAGCATGCTCTGGGGCATGATGGAAAAGAACGGATTCACGGAGGAGGCAGTCTGAACATGGTTCAGCACCCATGCTCCCTGACCCAGATAGTTGAGGATGAGCATGGCCTTTACGAAAAGCCAGCTGATGGTGATGTTCTTTCTGCCGCAATGTCCCAAGTCGGAGTAAAGTGCCTCAGCACCGGTGGTACAGAGGAACACGGCACCCAGAATCAGGAACCACTCTGGCGATTCTGCCAGCAACATGGCAGCATAGTAGGGGTTGAAGACCTTCAGAATCAATGGGTAAGAGGTGATGCTGAAAGCTCCCGTTACGCCCAGCAGCAGAAACCATATCAGCATGAATACTCCGAACGACTTGCCGATGCTCTCTGTGCCAAAGCGTTGCACAAAGAAGATGATGGTGATGATGCCCAGTGTGATGGGGATGACTGGCAGGTGGGGACTGATGCTTTCGAGTCCTTCGATGGCTGTGGTAACCGTGATGGCAGGGGTGATGATTCCATCTGCCAGCAGGGTGCTGGCACCGATGATGGCCAATAGGTAAATCCACTTTCTCTTCATCTTGCGCAACAGGGCGTAGAGGGCGAGAATGCCTCCTTCGCCATTGTTGTCGGCACGCAGCGCCACACATACATATTTGATGGTGGTCTGCAGGGTGAGTGTCCAGATGATGCACGACAATGCACCCAGGATGGTGCTTTCGTTGATGGCTTCACCCGTGTGCAGGATGGCCTTCATCACGTAGAGTGGGGATGTACCTATATCTCCAAACACAATGCCCAGAGTGATGAGCAATCCCAGGAAGCCTACTCGATGATGGCAGACTACTGAACTTCCCGAATTTTCTCTCATATTACTTCTCTTATTTAATTAAAATATTATCCTTTTTAAATGAAGGAGTTATCCTTTGCGTTATCCTTATTTGAACATAAAATATCCCTTTTTGATTATAAATTTGGGTGCAAAGGTATGAACATAAGTGGTAAAAGATGATTAGTTTAACAATGTTTATCTGTTTTAACTTCCATTTTAACCCAAATCTGTTAGGAAACAACGCAATAGCAAGAATTTTTGAACATTGTGGTCTAATGACCGATTTGGGTTTAACTCACCCTACAGTGAGAATCATTTACAGTCCATATTGTTCTCAGCAATAGTGCAGACATAGCCTAACTCTTGATTTTCAATGTGATGGAAAACCCAAGGACTATGGTTCTCATATACAGGCTGAAGTAGCGGACGCAACTGCTCTTTACCAGTGATACCACGACCAGACAGTTTCACCACCGCTTCCTTCATAGTCCACAGTCGCGTGAAGACGACAGAGGGAGTAGGGGAGTAGTGGAGCATTTCGAGTTCGTAATCATTAAATATGTATTCCGCAAGACTCTCTTTTACTGCAGAAGGAATACATTCGATGTCGATGCCCACAGGACAGTCGCTTATGGCGCAAGCAACCCCTTTCTTGCAATGCGAGATATTAAAATGAATGTCTTCATGCCCTAATATGACAGGTTTGCCATTGTCAAGGGTGCAGAATATGGGCGACTCCGTGATGCCATAAGTCTCGCAGAGCATATCCTGGAGCAAGCGGTAAGCCGTCAGACTCTGCTGCTTAGCAGTAGCATTGCGCATCTTCTTCACCTTCTCGCGACGCTGTTCGCTGACCAGTGATAGTTCCATTTGCATTCTTTCCTCGCTCCAGGGAGTCATATCGTCGTATATCTTGTAGTGCATCATGAGTGTAATAATCTTTTCTTTTCCAATGACAAAGGTACGGATAATTATTCGATTATCATAGTATTCCTGCTTGTTTTTTTACAAGTTGCAGTGGGTATCGTTTGCAAATACGGAATTATTGCAGTAACTTTGCATTTGATATAAAGCCAAATAAAACAATTATAGTAATGCGCCCTACAGTAGAATATCTGCAAAAGCAATTCACATACCTCAACGACCAGTGCTTCGAAGGCAAGCTGAAGCCAATAGAAATACTGCTGAGCACTGCCAGTACTTTTCTCGGAAGATTCTGTTTTAACAAGAGAAACGTGCTGGGAAAACCGGTCTATTCTGGTTTCCATATCCGTATCAGCATCAGATACGATATGGAGGAGTCTGACATAATCGACACATTGCTCCATGAGATGATACATTATTATATAGTATCATCAGGCATAAAGGACACATCTGTTCATGGAGAAGTGTTCCGGAAGATAATGAATGACCTCAATGCCCGCTTCGGTTACCATCTCTCCGTGTCTCATAGAGCGTTGACCGGTTCGGCTATGGCTGAGCAGAAAGCGAAGGAACGGAAGATGAAACGTGAGAAACTGAAGCCTCATTTCATAGCCGTGGCAGAACTGAATGACGGCAGAGTATGCGTGATGCAGGCAGCATCCACCAGAGTAAGGGAGCTCAATACTCTGTTGCGCCAGTGTTTCCCGATAAAGTCATTGCAGTGGTACGGCTCCATCTCTCCATTCTGGAATAAATATCCCAACTGTATCACTCCAAAACTGTATGCAATAGACAAAGCCGATCTGGAGAAAGAATTGCAGACTATGACAAAGCTTTAGCTACATTCCATTCCCGGTTTCGCCCATTTCCCCTTGCTGTAACAATCATAAGACCATGCCTAAGAATTATCTGAACGAAGAAAACATAGCCAAATCAAAAGAAGGCATAGAGTATCATCCACTGCATCCATTCTTGCCAAAGGGATGTAAGGTGCTGTTTCTCGGTAGTTTCCCACCTCAGAGAAAGCGCTGGTGTTGTGATTTCTTCTATCCTAATTATGGTAATGACCACTGGAGAATAGAGGGTCTTGCCTTCTTTGGTGACAAGAATCACTTTGTGGATGAAGCCAATAAGACCTTTCGTCTGGAAGAGATAGTTAGCTTCTTGGAGGATAAAGGCATAGGATTCTATGACACAGCGACGGCTGTTCGCCGACTGAAAGATAATGCTTCGGACAGGTTTCTCGAAGTGGTGGAGCCAACGGATATCATCGCTTTGCTCCGCAAAATACCGCAATGTCACGTTATAGTCACGACAGGCGAGAAAGCCACTAAGACCATTTGTGATACGCTTGCCATACAAGAAATGCCAAAAGTGGGGCATTACGTCGAAATACCGTCTCGTCCCGACCTTGCATCCCCTCTTTGTCTTTATCGTCTTCCTTCCTCTTCTCGTGCGTATCCCCTCTCACTCGATAAGAAAACTGCATATTATAAGGAGATGTTCACTCGCTTCCTGTGATTATCAAGTTTTTATTACAATGTAAAAGCATAGTTATTGCAATGCAAAAGCATAGTTATTGCAATGCAAAAGCATAGTTATTACAATGTAAAAGCATAGTTATTACAAAATGAAAGCACAGTCATTGCAAAACAGGAACACAGCCATAACAATCCGCCACTGTGTTGTCCGCGTTACCGGGCAATCCTCTTAGTTTCAAAAAAAATAAAAATCACGACGGAAATTCCACAATTCCACCCCTGTAGTATCAACTGTTTGATAATCAAAAAGATAAATGAGGTGGAATATATGGTGGAATATGGGTGGAATTATAAAAAGTTCCACCCATGTTCTTTCATGCACGCCTTGTGTCTATATTGTTGGTAATCAATACGTTCTTGGCGCAGAATAGCATTTTCGGATATAAAAATCACATTTTTATTTTATCTCTTTTTAGCGAGAAAAAATAGTGAAAAAATGAAAAAAACATGAAGAAAAGTTCTAAAAAAATGTTATCACAGGCACTGTAATAGCTGTTTTCTTGCCTATTTTAAGCACTATAATAGCGTCGCGGATACGCTTAAAACCTATGCAAAATCCTACTTTTTAGAGTCTTCATGAATGCTTTCAGCCATCAGACGGTAAAGCTTTTTGGTTCGTTCATCAGGGATGAGATTTAGCTGTCGCTCCATGACAGTGACGTCATTTCTCACCATCGGACCAGTCTGGGCATTGCGTGGAGACATCTTGCTCACTTTCTTAGCAGTCTCCTCAATGATAGGAAGGAAGGTGCTGAAATCCACATCAGTGCCTTCAAGCATCTTTTCTGCAAGGCGATAGCAATGGTTAGTGAAATTATTTGCAAAGACAGCAGCAAGATGGAGGCGCTTTCTCTTCTCTGAATCGACGCATTGCACATTGGCAGAAAGATGATTGGCAATGCCTGCTATGGTGTCCATAGTTTCGGAATTGTCCGATGCCTCTATAAAGCAAGGAATACGCATGAAATCTACTTCCCTCTCTTTTGAGAAGGTCTGCATAGGATAGAGTACGCCATAATGCTCTGTGATGCCCTCAAAGACGTTCATCGGAACGCTTCCAGCGGTATGTACAAAGATATGTCTGTGCGACTTTCCGATGTGTTTCTCCACCTGTTTTGCCACTTCTGGCAGTGCGTCGTCCTTTATAGAAAAGAAATAAACGTCAGAATCACCATTTATTTCGTCGGTAGATGTTACTGCCTTGCAACCAGCTTTCTGTGCAAGTGATTCAGCATGAGATAAATGAGGACTATATACCTCTACTATTTCCTCGCCTATATCTTTCAGTCGGATGGCGAGATGTGTTGCCACATTGCCAGAGCCTATTATTGTGATTTTCATTGCGGTTTTGTTGTTTAGTGGTTTTGTTGTTTAGTGGTTTTGTTGTTTGGTTATTTGTCATGTTGTAGCATTCAACTAAACAACAAGACAACAAGACAACAAAACAACCAAACAACTAATCAGTACTCATATCAGCCACCATTTTACGATACTGTGCATATACGTGACTACGAGATACATAGCCGATAAGATGATTGTAATCATCCATCACAGGCAACTGATGAGCATGATGCTTGTCGAATGCTTTCATCACATCCTCCATCGGATCGCCCATTCGTAGGCGAGCAGGAGGGTCGGTCATGAGTTGGGAGACACGGAAATGATGATATAATTCAGTGCGGAACACGATGTGGCGCAGTTTGTTTATGTCTATCTCGCCAAGAAGATTTCCAGCTCCATCGAGCACAGGAAGCAAGGAATTGCCACTCTTGCTCAGCGAATGAACCAGCTGACCGAGCTCCATATCCTTATCCACGCTGATGTAAGAACGCTCAATGACGCTGTCAAGACTCATCAATGTAAGTACCGCACGGTCAGTATGATGGGTGATAAGTTTGCCTTGGCGAGCCAAACGCATACCATATATACTATGTGGCTCGAAGATGAGGATGGTAAGATATGAACTTACCGCCACAATCATCAGAGGCATAAAGAGGTCATAGCCGGCTGTCAGTTCGGCGATAAGGAAGATTCCTGTCAGCGGAGCGTGCATCACTCCCGACATCACTCCTGCCATTCCCAATAGGGCTGCATTCTTCTCTGGGAAATAGACACCCAGTCCGTATATATTCCATATACGTGCAAAGAAGAAGCCTGCAAAGGCACCGATAAACAATGATGGAGCGAATGTACCGCCACATCCGCCACCGCCATTGGTGGAAGCCGTGGCAAAAGCCTTAGTGATGACCACCATTCCTACATATACTATGAGCAAAGACTCATGTCCATAGAATAGCGAACCATTCATTATGGCATCCCAGTCAGCCTTATTGTTGCCTCCAAGCAGGATATTTATGTCTCTATAACCCTCGCCATAGAGTGAAGGAAAGAGGAAAATGAGCGTACTCAGTATGATGCCACCAAGGGCAAGCTTGGCGTAACGATGATTTTTTAGTTTGGCAAAGACACCTTCGCACGCTGTCATCATACGCATAAAGTATAGAGAGATGAGTCCGCAGAAGATGCCAAGGAGTATTCCTACCGGCACTCTCTCCACGAGCCACGGGTCATCCAGCGTAAAGGTAAACAACTTATTGTCACCCATGAAGATATACGCAAAGCAAGTGGCAGTGACGGATGCAATAAGAATAGGCGAGATACTCATCATCGTAAGGTCAATCATCAGTACCTCGATGGTGAATACGAGTCCGGCGATAGGAGCCTTAAAGATGCCCGCAATGGCTGCGGCAGCGCCACATCCCACGAGCAGCATCAGCGTCCTGTTGTTGAGACGGAACAGCTGTCCGAGGTTACTCGCGATGCTGGAGCCCGTCAATACGATAGGCGCCTCGGCACCTACCGAGCCACCAAAGCCGATGGTAATGGCAGAAGCAATGACAGATGACCAGCAGTTGTGGGCACGAAGGCGGCTCTCCTTGGTGCTTATAGCATAGAGAATGCGCGTGATACCATGCGAGATATTATCCCTGACCACATATTTCACGAAGAGAGAAGTGAGCCAGATACCTACTATCGGGAATACGAGATAGAGCCAGTTGTATGTCTTTATGTCAAACTCCGACGTCAATAGATATTGTACCAGGGAAATACAGGAATGGAGTATGAAAGCCGCCACGGCAGCAAACATACCTACGAAGAACGCTAAGACAAGGGTGAATTTCTTGTCCGAGATATTCTTCAGTCGCCATTCTATGATTTTGTCTATCTTCATTTCTGAGTGTTAACTATCTAATTAGGTGGTCAGAATTATTTTATCATTCTCACACCATCTACTCGCTATTTACGGATTATCTGCACTCCACCATCTATAGAGAGCTTGATGATGCAGGAAGGAGTGTGAGGTTCATGCTCATTACGACGTGAAAGACATACGTAATCCACGGCTTCGAGCAACTCTGGAGATATGTCGCGATAGTTTTGCGCAGCCGGTTCACCGCTGATATTGGCACTGGTGGAGACCACAGGCTTCTGCATTCTGTAGCATAATTCCTTGGAAAACTCCTCGTTAGTGATTCTCATAGCTATGCTTCCATCCTCAGCGATGAGGTTTGGCGCAAGCCCCTGAGCGCCATCAAGGATGATGGTGGTAGGCTTGGTAGCGAGATTGAAGAGATCCCACGCCACGTCAGGCACATTGCGTATGTAGCGAGAAATGCGTGAATCAGAGTCTATAAGGCATATCATAGCCTTGGAATCATCACGCTTCTTGATTTCATATACTCTCTTTACAGCCTCGGGATTGGTGGCATCACATCCTATACCCCACACAGTATCAGTAGGGTAGAGGATTACTCCACCTTGCTTCATCACACGGACTGCTTCCTTAATGTCTTTTTCGTATTTCATGTTTTTATTTCGTTTTTCTCTTTATCCCTTCAAGAGTAGAGAGGGATATTATTCTGTTTTATTATGATTTGCCTCATTTCTCCTCCATGCTGCGGTGATGGAAGAAAAACGTTATGTGTTTAGTTTCTCCAATATCCAGTGACCCTTATGCTTTCTGAAAGTCATTTCTGTCTCCATCCCGTTGGCAATGCCACGGATGACTAATATCCTGGTGCTTGAAGGCTTATATGGCTTCTCACCATAATGTATATTATATATGGTGCCGGAAGGCATCCAAGGCACGAACATAGGCCACTGCTCAGGCATCAATTCGCCCGTCATACGTGAGAAATCGTCGTCAGGGTCTGGACCAGAGAAGCTTACAAAGTCTGCCAAAGCATTCATCTGAGTGGTAGAGTCGGTGGCGAAAGCCTCGTAGAAGCGCAGGAAATGCGCATCTTCATGCTTGGCAAGAGGCATCAGCGTCATGCCAAGCATCTTCCAAAGTCCGAGTGAACGCTTGAATGTCCATCTCTTTACCATGTTTTTCGCAAACATGACTTTCTCCACATAGACATTGCCTACAGTGGTGTCCTTTACGATGTCGAGCTGTCTTGCATTGTTGAACACGAGAGTATAGTAACCCTGGTGCATGAAGAAATGCTCCGTCCTCCAGCGTTTAGCTGGGACAGAGGTAATCTTACCGTAACTGTTTACCGTCAGAGGGAAGTCAATGCGCTCGCGCTGCAGACGCCTGTTGGCGGCAAAATTAAAGAAAAAGTCGTCAAACAATTCGTCTGCTGCCTTAGGCATTGGCTCTTCTGAGATTATCGTCTCCATTGAGTCTTCTGCTTCAGAAGTGTCAGCGAGAAGAGAGTCTGATGATAACGTGTCGTTCAGGGCGGCCTTTTTCTCTGTGCATCCTGTGCCTACTGTCATCATCATTACGATGGCGAGGAAGGCGAAAAATACGGTTCTTCTCATTGAGATAAAAACTAAAAATCTATGCTTACTAAATTCTCTGAATCCCACTCTGTCATAGTGACTTTTGTGGGGTATTGATCATTTTTTGTGCAAAAGTACAACTTTATTTTCATTTTATTCCTTATTTTCCAAAGAAAATAGTAATTTTGCAGTGAAATTTCGAAATGAATCAATTATGCTGACAGAAAAAATAGATGCACTTCTTGCAGAAGTGAATGCGCTGACAGCCTCCAACGCAGAAGAAATTGAGGCTCTTCGTCTGAAATATCTTAGTAAAAAGGGTGAGATTAACGCTCTTATGGCTGACTTCCGCAACGTACCTGCAGAGGACAAAAAGGCTGTGGGAGTAAAGATAAACCAGCTCAAGCAGGCTGCCCTCGATAAGATAAACGGACTGAAAGAGGTCGTTGCCACCACCGAAACTATCTCTGATGACATAGACCTTACTCGTACTCCATACCCTATAAACCTCGGTACTCGCCACCCTCTCTCTATCGTGAAGAATGAGATAGTGGAGATATTCCAGCGTATGGGCTTCACTTTGGCTGACGGTCCAGAGGTGGAGGACGACCTTCATGTATTCACAAAGATGAACTTTGCCGCTGATCATCCTGCTCGCGATATGCAGGATACATTCTTCGTGGAGAAGAGTCCGCTCAATGATGTGACAAAGAATATCATCCTTCGTTCGCACACTTCCAGCGTACAGGCTCGAGTCATGGAGCAGGGACAGCCTCCTATCCGTGTCATCTGCCCAGGCCGTGTGTTCCGTAACGAGGCTATCACGGCGCGTGCTCACTGCTTCTTCCATCAGTTGGAAGGACTTTATATCGACAAGAACGTGTCTTTCACCGACTTAAAGCAGGTGATGCTCACATTCGCACAGGAACTGTTTGGCCCTGACACCAAGATTCGTCTGCGCCCAAGTTACTTCCCATTCACAGAGCCTTCTGCCGAAATGGACATCTCATGCCATATCTGTGGCGGTAAGGGTTGTGGCTTCTGTAAGCACACCGGTTGGGTTGAAATTCTCGGTTGCGGTATGGTTGACCCTAATGTCCTTGAGCTCTGCGGTATTGATTCTAAGGTATATTCCGGTTATGCTTTCGGTCTTGGTATTGAGCGTATTACCAACCTCAAGTATCATGTCTCTGACTTGCGTATGTTCTCTGAAAACGATACACGCTTCCTTCAGGAATTTGAGGCTGCAAACTAAGTATCTGCCTGAAGCTGTATAAGACATAAAAGAAAAATAAAAAGCCCCCACGACATCGAGTAATCATGTCGTGGGGGCTTCCATTTTATTGTTTCCAACGGTAAAAGCCGTTGGCACAGTGGCATTTACTTGGGCATCTATCGCAAACCATTGGCGAAATCCCTGGCTGCCATGCGCTTCTTGCCACTCACCTGCACTTCAAGAATTTCTATCTGAAGGTCGGAAGCAGAGATGAAAAGGCGATTCTTCTCCACCTGAAGCAGTGGTTTCTTGGCGTCATATTGCGCATTCGTCAAAGCAATGCTCTGGCGCTCAGTCTTCTGTGCCTTGTATATCTTCATCACAGTCTCGCGTCCGTCAGGCATAGTGACATTGCTCCAAGCACCCGGAACAGGAGAGAGACCGCGGATAAAGTCGTGGCATTGCTTAGCTGTCTTGCTCCAGTCAATCTCGCAAGTCTCCTTGAATATCTTAGGAGCATTATGCAATGTAGTGCCAACAGGAATCATTTCCTCTTGTGGAAGCGAAGCTACTGTGCCGTCACCCTCGATGATGGCATCTACAGTCTCGAGGGCAAGCGTGGCACCGAGGCGCATAAGTCCGTCATAGACATACTCCACATTGGCATCGTCAGGGATGTCGAAAGTCTTCTGCTGGATTATCCTTCCAGTGTCGATGTCGTGGTCGAGGAAGAAAGTGGTGACACCAGTCTGTGTCTCACCATTGATGACAGCCCAATTGATAGGCGCTGCGCCACGATACTGAGGCAATAGTGCGGCATGAACATTGAATGTGCCGAAGCGAGGCATATCCCAAACAATCTCAGGAAGCATACGGAAAGCTACAACCACCTGCAGATCTGCATTGTAGGAACGCAATGCTTCTACAAACTCAGGGTCTTTCATCTTCACTGGTTGAAGAACGGGTATATCATGTGCCAAAGCGTATTGCTTGACCTGTGAAGGCTGTAATACGCTTCCGTGACGTCCCACAGGTTTATCAGGTTGTGTCACTACAGCAACGACATTATATCCACCCTCCACAAGGGCAGAAAGGGTGCCGACTGCAAACTCCGGCGTTCCCATGAATATTATTCTCAGATTCTCTTTTGTCATGAATATAGTTCAGAAATGCAAGTAATTATGCATTAAGAATTTTAAAAAACAAGCATTATGAATTATGCATTATGAATTATGCATTATGAATTATGCATTATGAATTA
>OQVQ01000672.1_pt1 | contig 15367 bp, 10 predicted proteins | sample 1691491 | NCBI WGS metagenome assembly OQVQ01 (sample SAMN03418252, study PRJEB22391) | human gut metagenome | biome: human-gut; feature: organic feature; material: feces | host: Homo sapiens | place: Tanzania | collected 2013-01
ACGGCAGCGTCAACTGTAACGTTCGGACGGGATTCAAAAATAATTCCAATAGTTCCGATAGGCACTCTGACCTTCTGTATTTTCATTCCGTTCGGGCGGACGCTTCCCGAGATGACATTTCCTACGGGATCTTCAAGCTTGATAACGCTGAGAACGCCGTCTGCTATGCCCTTTATTCGCTTTTCATCGAGCATAAGGCGGTCGGTCATTACCTTTGATATGCCGTGGTCTGCGGCTGCGGCAACGTCCTTTTTGTTCTCTTCAATGATAGCTGCGGAGTTTTCGGTAAGTGCATCTGCGATAGCCCTGAGAGCTGCATTTTTCTGCATTGTCGATGCAACAGCGGCAGCGGTTTCCGCAGCTTTTGCCTTAGCGCCGAGTTCTTCGATGTAAGTCATATTCATTCTCCTTTGCTTGTAAATACCGTGCCTGCCTGCTTTCCGTCAAAGAGGTCATACAGGACGGAGGGGTTTCTTCCGTTGAGGATAACCATGTCTATGCCTGCGTTTGTTGCGATCTCTGCGGCATTTATCTTTGTTATCATTCCGCCGCTTCCGAGTGCCGAGCCTGTGCCGCCTGCGATGCTTCTTATCTCATCGTTTATCTCGTCAACAACGGGGATGAGCCTTGCATTCGGGTCGGTGTTCGGGTTGCCTGTGTAAAGTCCGTCAATATCGGACATTATTATCAGCAGATCGGCATTGCAGAAAATACCTACCTGAGCCGCAAGCGTGTCGTTTTCGCCGAATTCAAGCTCCAGCTCATCAATAGCTATTGTATCATTCTCGTTTACGATGGGGATAACACCCTTTTCGATAAGCTTCTCGAATGTATTTTCAACATTGTTTTTTCTGGGCGAATCGGTCACATATTTAGTCAGCAGCAGCTGTGCCACTGTCAGGTTATATTCGCCGAAAAGCTTGTCGTACATATACATAAGCTCGCACTGACCGACAGCTGCGCATGCCTGCTTCATAGGTGTGTCCTTCGGTCTTTCGGTCAGTCCCAGTTTTGACATTCCGAGACCTACCGCACCCGATGATACGAGGATAACTTCGTGTCCCGCATTCTGAAGATCCGCAAATACCTTTACAAGCCTTTCAACTCTGCGGATATTGAGCCTTCCCGTGCGGTGGGTGAGCGTGGAGGTGCCGAGCTTGATGACTATTCTTTTTTTATCGTTTATATTGAACATATGATTATCTCCCAAAATTCAGTTTACGTTATTCAGCTTCCGTCCCTCGGAAAATGCCAGCAGATTGTCATAGACTATGCCGACAAGACGCTCTCTTGTCTGGAGCGGTGCCCATGCGACATGCGGAGTAAGGATACAGTTCGGCGCAGTGAGGAGCGGACAGTCCGGATCCATAGGTTCAGTTTCTATGACATCGGCTGCTGCGGCTGTGATCTTTCCTGAAACAAGAGCGTCCCTGAGTGCGTTTTCATCAACGATAGGGCCTCTTGCTGTGTTTATGACGACTGCCGTTTTCTTCATGAGCGACAGCGTGCGTTCATTCACAAGCTTTCTTGTCTGTTCGGTAAGAGGACAGTGGACGGACAGAAAATCCGCTTCCGCAAAAACAGTGTCGAGATCCGCAAATCTAACGGAACTGTCTGTCTGCGGCGTTCTCGTATGCACGATAACATTCATTCCGAACGCTTTTGCTATCTCTGCGACCTTTTTTCCGATGCTGCCATAGCCGATGATACCCATATTTTTGCCCGCAAGCTCGGTCAGCGGGAATGGGAAATAGCAGAAATTGGGTGAATTTATCCAGTCGCCGATATGGACAGACTGATTATAAACAGCGACTCTGTTGGTCAGATGCAAGATAAATGCAAAGACGTGCTGAGCAACCGCATCTGTCGAATATGCCGGGACATTCGTTACGGTTATGCCGCGTTCGCTTGCGGCTGCGATGTCGATATTATTGTATCCCGTAGCGCACACGCCGATATATTTAAGCTTCGGCAGCGATGCGATCACATCGGCAGTAAACAGTGTTTTGTTGCAGAGGACGGCACCAGCGTCAATGCATCGTTCGGTTATCTGCGACGGGTGAGTGGCCTCGTACTCGGTAAAATCCCACTTTTCGTGGAATTTATCAAAGGAGATATCCCCGACAGATATTGCCTGTTTTTCAAGAATTACCGCTTTCATCAGGCTTTTCCTCCGTCTTTTCGGATCTGTTTTCCGCTTCTGCGGCTTCTTCCTCGGCTTCACGCTTCTTTGTATATTTATGCATCGAGATCATGGCCAGCACAAACAGAACGATCTCTTCCAGACCGAGAAGCGCTATGAACCAGCTGCTGTGATCGACGTAAATAAGCAGTGTGGAGAGTATGCCCAGCATAAGGTAAAGCTGATATTTTTCCTTTCTGATCTTGAAATGTATTCCCAGAACGATCAGGCTTATTACAATAAATCCGATATGCAGGGGGAGGGGCAGGGGAAAAATTACGGAATATTGGTTGACCATGTGTTTCAGATCCTTTCATGAAATTCACATTTCAGTATATCACACATTTCACTGATTTGCAAGAGAAAAGCGCATTATTTATCTTTCCCGTGGGATAATTTTCTGAATTTAAACGGATTTTGGTTATTTTCAACAATTATTTCTGCACCGATATTACCCGATTATGCTTGACAAATGGGATTTTGCATAGTACAATTATATAAAAATCATCTATAAAAGAGGTATGGATCATGGCATGTAATTTTTTCTGCGACGGAGTTGACAAGGCTCCTCAGCGTTCACTTTTCAACGCTCTCGGCATGACTAAGGAGGAAATGGAAAGACCTCTCGTAGGCATCGTTTCTTCATATAACGAGATCGTTCCCGGTCATATGAATATCGACAAGATCACAGAGGCTGTAAAGCTCGGCGTTGCTATGGCGGGCGGAACTCCTGTTGTTTTCCCTGCTATCGCTGTCTGCGACGGTATCGCTATGGGACACGTCGGAATGAAATATTCCCTCGTAACACGTGACCTTATTGCCGATTCAACAGAGTGTATGGCACTTGCTCATCACTTCGATGCTCTTGTCATGATCCCCAACTGCGACAAGAATGTTCCGGGTCTGCTGATGGCTGCTGCAAGAGTCAACGTTCCGACTGTGTTCGTTTCGGGCGGACCTATGCTCGCAGGACACGTAAAGGGCGGAAAGACCTCGCTTTCAAGCATGTTCGAGGCTGTCGGCACATACAAAGCAGGCAAGTTCGGCATTGAAGATGTCGAGGAATTCGAGAACAAGGCTTGCCCGACCTGCGGTTCATGTTCAGGTATGTACACAGCAAACTCCATGAACTGTCTTACTGAGGTTCTCGGCATGGGACTCAGAGGAAACGGTACAATCCCTGCTGTATATTCCGAGAGAATAAAGCTTGCAAAGCACGCAGGCATGGCTGTTATGGAGCTTCTCAAGAAGAATATCCGTCCCAGAGATATAATGACAGAGGCTGCATTCAAGAATGCTATCGCCGCTGATATGGCGCTCGGCTGCTCCACAAACTCAATGCTCCATCTCCCCGCTATCGCACATGAATGCGGCATAGAGCTTGATCTTGAGCTGGTAAATCAGATCTCGGAAAGAACGCCCAACATCTGTCATCTTGCTCCTGCGGGACATACATATATGGAAGATCTCAATGAGGCAGGCGGCGTTTATGCCGTACTCAATGAGCTTGCAAAGAAGGATCTTATCGACACAAGCTGCATGACATGCACAGGAAAAACTGTTGCTGAGAATATCGCAGGCTGCGTAAACAAGGATCCTTCGATCATCCGTCCTATCGACGATCCGTTCATGCCCAACGGAGGAATCGCAGTTCTGAGAGGAAATCTTGCCCCCGATACATGCGTAGTAAAGCGTTCTGCTGTCGCTCCCGAGATGCTGAAGCATTCCGGCCCCGCAAAGGTATTCGACTGCGAGGAGGACGCACTTGACGCTATCAACAGCGGAAAGATCGCTGACGGTGATGTTGTTGTTATCCTCTATGAAGGACCTAAGGGCGGCCCCGGAATGAGAGAAATGCTCAACCCGACCTCAGCTATTGTAGGAAGAGGACAGGGAAGTACGGTTGCCCTCATCACTGACGGACGTTTCTCAGGCGCAACAAGAGGCGCTGCTATCGGCCACGTATCTCCCGAAGCTGCTGTCGGCGGGCCTATCGCACTTGTAAAGGACGGCGATATCATCGACATCGACATCAACGCACACAGCATCAGCCTGCGTGTAAGCGATGAAGAGCTTGCAAAGCGCCGTGCGGAGTGGACACCCCGTCAGCCTAAGATCACAACGGGATATTCCGCAAGATATGCATCTCTCGTAACATCTGCAAACAGAGGAGCTATCCTTGAAGTAAAATAATATCGTATCATAAAAAGGTAAAAGGTCTGCACCTCAGACAATAAGGTGCAGACCTTTTTTAATAATCGTAATCGCTTCCGCCGACGAATTCACGTATAAGCGAGATCTTAGGCGAATATTTAACGTCCATTGCCTCCAGCTCTTTCAGAAATGCACAAATCGTGCGGTAATCTTCATTATCCGTCAGAGATGAACATTTCAGCAGGTCATCGTAAACGGCGTTTTTGTAAACGGATGCTTCATATGCAAGAAATGTGTCGATCTCGACGGATGCACGATCCTTGAACGGCATGATATACAGTTCCTCACCCTTTGAAACGCTGTCGAAAAGTGTGAATATCTCGCCGATGCTGCGTCCTCTGAAAAGCCTGTCACGGTTTATGCGGCGGAGCAGGCGGATAAGCCTCGGGTGCATAACTGCGCCGTCTGCGGACATTATTCTTGTACGCACGCTGACGTAGATCCCCTTGGCAAAGCTGCTGACCTGTCCCGTAACTTCGGGATTGAGCGCATGTATGCCCTCGAATATAACGATCTCGTTTTTGCTTCGCTTCATCATGACCGCTCGGGGACGTGACTGCGTTGCGAAATCAAACACGGGTATTTCAACGGTTTCACAGTTGTTTATCATGTTTATGTGCTTGTTCAGAAGCGGAATATCAAGCCTGTATGGGGATTCAAGATCTATTGAGCCGTCCTCGTTTGTCGGGAGATCCGTCGTTTCGCCGGGGAGAAAATAGTTATCCATTGAGATTATGTGTGCAGGGATACCCTCGCTCTGGAGGATATTTCCTATTCTGAGTGCAGTTGTCGTTTTGCCTGAGCCGGAGGGACCCGATATCAGCACGACGGGGCAGCTGTCCTTGTCTGCTGCGATCTTTTTGGCTGCTTCGTGAAGCTGAGCGTGGTATACGGCCTCGCTTTCATCTGCGAATGACTGGGGAGATTCTTTTATCCGTCTGTTTATCTCGGAAATTTCGATACAGTTCATAAATTAGTCAACACCTTTTTGGATTTGCAGCGATGGCTGCATTAATATCATATTATATCTGTGCGAATATGTCAATGGATAATTTATTACGGGATATTATTTTATGCATATTCAACAAAAAATATCAATATAAAATGCAATTTACGATTTTACACAGATTTTACACAGCGCAGCCGATGATTTTACATTGTTAAGATAGACTGTAAAATGATAAGAACAAGCGTAAAATGTGTGAAAGGTTGTAAAATCAGCATGAATATTTTTTCATTTTTCTCCTTGCTGGGCGGTCTTGCATTTTTTCTTTTCGGAATGAATATTATGGGTACAAGCCTTGAAAAGCTGTCGGGCGGAAAGCTTGAAAAGGTCCTTGAAAAGCTTACTTCAAGCCCGATAAAAGGCGTATTTCTGGGACTTGCGGTAACTGCCGTAATTCAGTCGTCATCTGCGACTACTGTAATGGTCGTGGGTTTTGTAAACTCTGGCATCATGAAGCTGAGCCAGGCGGCGGGTGTTATCATGGGCGCAAACATAGGAACGACAGTTACGGCGTGGATACTGAGCCTTACGGGACTTCAGGGCGACGGTCTGCTGATAAACCTTCTCAAACCGACGAATTTTTCGCCTGTTATCGCACTTGCGGGCATTGTGCTTTATATGTTCTGTAAAAGCGAAAAAAAGAAAGAGGTCGGAACGATCTGTCTTGGATTTGCACTTCTTATGTTCGGAATGGATACAATGAGTACCTCAGTCCAGCCGCTTGCGGACGATCCGACATTTACATCTGTACTGACAATGTTCTCAAATCCTGTTTTCGGCGTGCTTGCGGGCGCACTGCTTACAGCCGTTATCCAAAGCTCTTCGGCATCTGTCGGAATACTTCAGGCGCTTTCTTCAACCGGAGTCATCACATTCGGCGCAGCTATACCTATTATTATGGGACAGAACATCGGAACATGCGCAACTGCACTGATATCCAGCGTCGGAACTAATAAAAACGCAAAGCGTGCGGCGTTTATCCATCTTTATTTCAATATTATCGGAACTACTATTTTCCTTCTGGTGTTTTACACTTTCAATGCGATATTCAAATTTTCGTTTATTGACGGACCTGTGAATGAGCTGAATATTGCGGTCGTGCATACGGTGTTCAATGTCCTTGCAACGGCTGTTCTGCTGCCGTTCAACAAGCAGCTTGAAAAGCTTGCGACGCTTACGGTCAAGGACGGCGAAAACGCTGACAACGGATTTCGTCTGCTTGATGAAAGATTTCTTGCAACTCCGTCATATGCAGTCGAGCAGTGTGCCGAGGTATCTGCAAAAATGTCGGTGAATGTTGAAAAATCCATCGTTGATGCGATCAATATGATAGGCGCATACAGCGATAAGACGGCTGTGGAGATAACAGAAAGCGAAAGTCTTGCGGACGCTTATGAGGACAGGATAGGCACATATCTCGTAAAGCTTGCGGGTCACGATGTTTCGGCATCCGACAGCTCAAGGATATCCGGACTTCTCCACACGATAGGCGATCTCGAAAGGATAAGCGACCATTCTGTGAACATAATGGAATCATCAAGGGAACTGAAGGAAAAGGAACTGGAATTTCCCGAAGAGGCAGTCAGCGATATCAAGGTGATATCGGAGGCGGTCAAGGAGATAGTTTCGCTGTCGTTTGAAGCTTTCCGCAGCGGCAGTGCCGAGGGTGCGCTCAGGGTTGAGCCGCTGGAAGAGGTCATCGACGAGCTGCGTTCGGAGATAAAAACACGTCAGATCGACCGCCTGCGTGACGGATTCAGCACTATGGAGATGGGATTTATCTTCACCGACCTGCTCACAGATCTCGAACGTGTCGCTGACCACTGCTCGAACATTGCGATAACGCTGATACAGAGCAGGGACAATGTTTTCGATGTTCACAGCTATATCGACCATGTGCGTGAGCAGGACGAGGAATTCGGCGGAAAATACAAGGATTACAAGAAGAAATACGCACTCGTTCCGTGATTGACATATTGTTTTTCGGGTGATATAATAAGTGTGTCCGTACTGCGGTGCGGACATATTTTTTATTTCAGGTGATGGATATGGATTTTTATCCCGATTATTATTCAAAGTTTAAATGCATAGCCTCGGAATGCAGCGATAATTGCTGCATAGGCTGGGAAATAGATATTGACGATGCAACATATTTACATTATAAAAACTGCGGCGGTGAGTTTGAAAAGCGTGTTGCCGAATGTATACGTACAGATGAGGACGGCGTGCACAGCTTCATTCTTGATGAGCATGAACGATGTCCTTTTCTGAACGACAAAAATCTGTGTGATGTCTACATAAATCTCGGCAGCGATGCGCTCGGAAATATATGCACGGATCACCCGAGATTCCGCAATTTTCTGTCATTCGGCACGGAAACGGGCATAGGCTTATGCTGTGAAGCGGCGGCTGAAATAATCCTCGGCAGGCGAGGAGAATTTTCGCTTGACAGACCCGAACCGCAGTCGGAGGACGGTTTTGAAAATGCTGTTCTCGTGGCAAGAAGTGCGGCATTCCGCATATTGTCGGCTGACGGAGATGTGTTTGATTCTCTGCGCAGGCTGTGTGCAACAGCAAAGCGGATACAGCCGCTGCTGGATTGCGAACAGTATGATGAGGTATGCCGTATATGTGCGGAAAATACGCAGTCTGCGGATAATGAGCCGTCGTTTCCCGGTCTGTCGGATGATATGATAAAAATGATGGGAACGCTCGAAAGCATATCTCCCGAGTGGGATGCGATGCTGGAGAAAATATCCCGTTACAATGGCGGATACAGCTTCGATGATGAAACAAATATCCATATAAATGAGGAGCTGAAGCAGGCGGCGCAGTATTTTGTTTTCAGGCATTTTACAGAAGCGTGCGATGACGGTGAGATCATCTCAAAGGCGTATTTTGCTCACTTCGGCTGTGCGGTCATCTATGCATCGTGGTGTGCGGCAGGCTGCGGGTCGTTCAGAGAGCGGACAGATGCGGCAAAGCTGTTTTCAAAGCAGTTTGAATATTCCGAGGAAAACATGGGTGCAGTCTATGATTTCCTTTATGATACATACGCTGAGATGTAAAATTTATAGAAAATCGATAAAAGCTTGACTTTTACTTGACAATTCTGATATTATAATATATACTATATGTGAATGTATCAAAAGAAGAAAGGAAGTTATCAATGAAAAAAATATTAAGTGTAATAACGGCAGCGGTGATGATATTCTGTCTGATGCCGCCCGTAAGGTCGTTTGCGGATAACGGTGATATCATATATTTTGTCTATGACACTGACGGAAATAAAACAGCTTATCGCGCTTCTGCGTATACTGTTGATGAAAATACGACAGTATGGAACACCGGCATTTACGCGGTTACGGGAACCGTTGAAATATCCGAAAGAATAGAGGTAACAGGCAGCGATGTAAATCTTATCCTGACCGACGGCTGTTCTCTTACCGCAAAGCAGGGTATCCATCTTAAAGAGGGAAATTCTCTCACGATATACGGTCAGACAAACAGCACAGGCACTTTGACTGCGGAATCATGTAATTATGTCCAAGCCGCAATAGGCGGAAATGACAAAGAAAATGCGGGAACTGTTCAAATACACGGCGGTAAAATTATAGCGCAGTATGATGCTGATTTGCTTAGAGTCTATGCCCCTTGTGGAGCGGCAATAGGCGGCGGAAATGAGGGAAACGGCGGAAATGTCACTGTTTTCGGCGGCACTGTTGATATTCAGCAGTGTGACACTGATACCGCGGGAATAGGCGGAGGATATAAAGGAAAAGGCGGTACAGTAAAAATATACGGCGGAGACATTACCGCAAGCAACGGCATAGGCGGAGGAATGGACGGCGCTAACGGCGATCTTTACATTTACGGCGGAAATGTTAAAGCCACAGCGCAGCTTCAGGGAGATGTCAGCGGCGGTAAGGTAACTGTTGCGGGCGGAGAGTTTAACATTACCGTAACAGGGCCATGGAGCGAAACTGCGTTGGTTGCCGACAGCGTAACGATAAGCGGAGGAAAGCTTACAGCTATCGGAAAAAATACGGGAATAAATTCCCCGTCCGTTACGATAAGCGGCGGTGAGCTTGAAGCATACGGAGAAAACGGCGCTCTTTCCTCAGAGCCTGCATTGGCGTCCGCTTATGATCCTGCCATACTTTTTGGCAAGGAGCGTTATCATGGCGGCACTTCGGCATACGGAGAGAAATATTTTTACGTTGAAAAAGGCAGTGATCACAAAGTAACATTTGATTACGGAAGCGGAAGGACAGAGATCTATACTATCCCCGCAACAGGAAAGGTCAGCTGCCCTCCTCCTGAAAAATCGGGAGAAGCTTTTGTAATTTGGTACAGCGGTGATGAGCTTGCCGATTTCTCAAAGCTTTACACCGATAACGTGACATTTACGGCTAAGTGGGAAAGTGTCGCTGCGGTTGATTATATTTATTCTGACGGTAAAGACACTTCTTTGGATACAGCATATATCAAAGTACCGCCCCTGTCATCTTCCGAATCGGATGTTTTTTTGAATACTGAGAGCATAAACAGTGGTTCTTATCATGGCGTAAATGGAGTCGCCGCTAATTTTTATTATGTAAAAGGCGATATTGTAATAAACGGAAATTTATATATTCAGACATATGCTGTGAAGCTGATCATTACAGACGGAAGCTCACTTACGGTTAAGGGGCGTGTAGTGGCAGACAGAGACTTACTTGTATATGGACAAAAAGGCGGAACAGGAAGGCTTATTATAAATGCTGACAGTGATGAACCTGCGCTTAACTATTTGGAATTATACAGCGTAAATGTTGAGGTAACAAACCTGAAAGGTCCTGCCGTTTCCGGATATACCTATGTTTTGGGCGGCAGTCTTACAGCAGAAAGCAAGAACAGTCCAGCAGTTCGGTATGATGGCGATTATCTGATTTTTAATCATGGCAAGCTTATTGCCAAAAGCGGCATGGGTAAGGCTATTGATTATCCCGAAGGAAAAATAGTATTCGGGAACAAAAACATTTATTACGACATATACACAAGCCCCTCCGCAAACGGCTCGGGAAAGACAAAGCTTGCGGATATTTCACAGCTTTACACAACGCTTGAAAACAGCGCATATGCCGAGTTCAAGCCTATGACCTGCAACCACAGCGCAAACACAAACACGACCTGCGAGGGCGCAGACTGCTCCGTTTGCGGTGAATATATAGCTCCTACAGGACATATCAAAGGCGATCCCGTAAGCGAAAACAGGACATTTGCAAGCTGCACTGAGGGCGGTTCTTATGATGAGGTTATTTACTGCACAGTCTGCGGCAAGGAGATAAGCAGGGAAAACAAAACTATTGAACCTTCCGAGCATACAGCAGGCGATCCCGTTATCGAAAATGAAGCGGCTGACGGAAGCTATGATGAGGTCATTTACTGTTCTGTCTGCAATACCGAGATGAGCAGAGAGAGAAAAACTTCCGAGCCTGCCGAACACGTTCATACCGAGGGTATGGCTGAGATTATCACAATGCCGACATTCACATCTGCGGGTTCGAGGGTGTTCAGGTGTACGATTTGCGGTGAGATTCTCAGGACTGAAACTATCCCGCCGATAACTATGAATTTTACAACGGAAACAACTTCTTCGGACAATGCATCTCAGGTAATTTACACCGAATTTCCCGAGCTTAAATATTCTGTCGAGATAACTGACGGAAAGGCGGTCATTTCTTGGAATGATATTGAAAATGCCGATAAATACGTGATCTATGCCGTAAGAAACGGCAAAACGACCGAACTTGGCAAGACGGATAAGACATCATTTGAAACAAAACATGCAAGCGGAACAGGCTATCTTGTGAGATACATGAAAAACGGTGTTCTGTCGCCCAAATCGAAGTCGATAAGTGAGGATATCATCTCAAATAAGCCAATAGTTGCGGCTGTTTCGGGCAATGACAGCGTAAATCTTTCATGGCAGGATATGGGTGCTGAAAAGTACAATATCTATAAATATGCTGACAAAAAGGCTGTCAAGATAGGTGAGGTAAAAGGAACATCTGTCAGGATAAAAGATCTCACTGCCGATACCGAGTATAAGTTTATCGTGACTGCGGTAATTGACGGAGAAGAAACTGAAATGCTGGTCAGAGATATTGTGACGATCAGGACTGAAAAAATATAAGATAAGAGGCTGCTGCGGGAAACTGCGGCAGCTTTTTTCAATGCTGTGAAAATTCATGAAAATCGCTTGAAATCGGCATATTGATATGATATAATAATATAATATGCATTTCGGACGAAAGGATTGTTGGTATGTACACACTTATAAAACAGGAAGGCAAGGCGAGACGCGGAAAATTTGAAACGGTTCACGGAACGTTCCAGACACCGTGCTTTATGAATGTCGGCACGGCTGCGGCTATCAAGGGCGGCATTTCTTCGATAGATCTCGTTGACCTTAAATGCCAGGTCGAGCTTTGCAACACTTATCATCTGCACGTACGTCCGTCGGACAAGGTGATAAAAGAGATGGGCGGTCTGCACAAATTCATGAACTGGCACAAGCCTATCCTTACGGACAGCGGCGGATTTCAGGTGTTTTCGCTGGCAAAGCTTCGTAAAATAAAGGAAGAGGGAGTTTATTTCAACTCTCACGTTGACGGCAGACGTATTTTCATGGGACCCGAGGAAAGCATGCAGATACAGTCAAATCTCGGTTCGACCATTGCAATGGCATTTGATGAATGTGTTGAAAATCCCGCTAAATATGATTATGCAAAAAAATCCTGCGAACGCACGGTTAGATGGCTCGAAAGATGCAAGGCTGAGATGGAAAGGCTGAATTCACTGCCTGATACCATCAACAAGCATCAGCTGCTTTTCGGCATCAATCAGGGCTGTACATATGAGGATCTGCGTGTGCATCACATGGAGGAGATAGCAAAGCTGGATATGGACGGCTATGCTATCGGCGGTCTTGCTGTCGGCGAGCCTACTGATGTAATGTACCGCATAATCGACGTTGTTGAGCCGGTCATGCCTGAGAATAAGATACGCTATCTTATGGGTGTCGGCACTCCGTCAAACATAATCGAAGGCGTTGCAAGGGGCATTGACCTTTTTGACTGCGTAATGCCCAGCAGAAATGCACGCCATGCTACGATATTTACATGGAACGGCATAATGCACGCTACAAACAAATGCTACGAAACGGATCCCAGACCGCTTGACGAGGAATGTGACTGCCCGACCTGCCGTAATTTCTCGCGTGCATATATCCGCCATCTTTTCAAGGCAAATGAGCAGCTTGCGGGAAGGCTTGCTGTTATGCATAATCTGTATTTTTACAACACGCTCATGGAGAGAATAAGAGATGCTCTCGATGAAGGAAAATTTGCGGAATTCCGTGCGGAATATTCTGAAAAACTGTCGCAGAGACTTTGAATAAATTCTGAATAAATGTGGAAGCGTATGCAATCGTCTGTTTATAAGTCATTAAATATTTAAAATTACATGCGGTATAATTCACAGGCACATGGTATAATGATGTGTAATACAGCGTGCTGTATTGAAATAAAAAACGGAGCTGTTTGAAATGAAAAAGCTGATTATTTTTGATCTGGACGGAACGCTTGTGAACTCTGTCGATGATCTTGCGGACGCTGCAAATGCGGCGCTTGAAGAGAATGGTTTTCCCCGCAGAACTACGGACGAAATAAGACGCTTTGTGGGTAACGGAGTCGGCGTTCTGATAAAGCTTGCCGTCCCCGAGGGTGAATATAATGACGAAACTGCGGTTAAAATGAGAAAGAGCTTCGACGTTTATTACCGCGGACATTTTTCGGTAAAAACAAGGCCGTATGACGGTATCCCTGAGCTTATAAGTGAGCTGAAAAAGAAGGGGATACTGCTTGCAGTAGCTTCCAACAAGCCCGATGAGTTTACAAAGCTGATAGTTAAGACTTTCTTCGGGGATATGTTTGATGCTGTTCAGGGACAAACTGATGAGATACCCAGAAAACCCGATGCCGCAGTAGTGCGCAAAATTCTTGCAGATCTTGGCGTAACTGCCGAAGAGACTGTATTTGCGGGGGATTCCGATGTCGATATACTTACGGCTAAGAATTCCGGCACGCTGTCAGTCGGATGCAGCTGGGGATTCAGACCGAGAAAGCTCCTTGAGGATACGGGTGCAGAGTATATTGCGGATAAACCGAGTGATATACTGAATATGGAATTTATTTCCAAGTGAGTCAAACCTGCCGTGTTATGTGTGCCGGATTTTTTCGGCATACATATGGGGAGAAAAACGGCTGTATGAAAGGATATTTTTATTATGGTAGGAATTCATGAGAAGTATGTGACGGAAAAATACAATGCAGACGGCGAACTGACCGAATTAAAGATCAACTGTCCCGACAATTATAATTTTGCTTACGATGTCATTGATGAGCTTGGACGCCGCTCTCCCGATAAGAAGGCTATAATCTGGATCGGAGAGGACGGAACAGAGAAGATCTTCACATATGCCGATCTCATGAGAGAATCAAACCGTGCAGCCAATATGTTCATTGCAAACGGTGTTAAAAAGGGCGACAAGGTGATATGCATCCTGAAGCGTCACTATCAGTTCTGGATAATCACAATGGCACTCTGCAAGATAGGTGCTGTTCTTATCCCCGCAACAAATCAGCTGAAGAAAAAGGATTATATCTACCGCTTCAAGGCTGCTGATGTTGATTATATCGTTGCAACAGCTGACGGAGATGTTGCTGAAAACGTTGAGGCTGCACTCACAGAATACGATCTCCCCGGAAAGAAGCTTATCGTTCACGGAAACAGGGAAGGCTGGCTGAATTTTGACGATGAGTGCGCAAAGTACGGCGATTCCTTTGAGAGGATCGAGGGCAGCGCATACGATGATATGCTCCTCTACTTTACTTCAGGAACAACAGCATATCCTAAGATGGTAGTTCATAATCAGACATATACTCTTGCGCATATAATCACCGCAAAGCACTGGCATCATATCGACGACCACAGCCTGCATCTGACCGTTTCCGAGACAGGCTGGGGCAAGTGCATGTGGGGCAAGATGTACGGTCAGTTCCTGATGGAAGCATGCATTTTTATCTACGATTTCGACCGCTTCAATGCGCATGACCTGCTCGTAAAGATGGAAACCTACAAGGTAAATTCCTTCTGCGCACCCCCGACTATCTATCGTTTCCTTGTTAAGGAAGGTATTGAAAATTACGATTTCTCGTCTCTTGAATATGCAACAACAGCAGGCGAGGCTCTGAACTTTGAGGTATATAAGAGATTCCTTGATTATACGGGACTCAAGCTGATGGAAGGCTTCGGTCAGACAGAGACCGTTCTCCTAGTTGCAAATCTTTTCGGCGCAAAGACAAAGCCCGGTTCTATGGGCCGTCCTGTTCCGCTGTTCGATGTTGAGCTTATCAATGAGGACGGCAAGCCCTGTGAGGTCGGTGAGCCCGGTGAGATCTGCATAAAGATGAACGGAACTCATCCTATCGGCGTGTTCGACAGATATTACAAGGACGAGGCTGCAACAGCAACAGCATTCAGAAACGGCTATTATCACACCTGCGATACCGCATATAAGGACGAGGACGGCTTCTTCTGGTATGTGGGACGTACAGATGACGTTATCAAGTCTTCGGGATACAGAATAAGCCCGTTTGAGATAGAAAGCGTTCTCATGGAACATCCTGCGGTAAGAGAATGTGCCGTAACAGGCGTTCATGATGAGATCAGAGGAATTGTGGTAAAGGCAACGATCATTCTGACATCGGAATACAGCGACAAGGGCGATGACGCACTTAAAAAGGACATTCAGACCTACGTAAAGAACAACACTGCGCCTTATAAATATCCGAGAGTTATCGAATTCGTTGACGAACTGCCTAAGACAATATCAGGCAAAATACGTAGAGTAGAAATCA
>OQVQ01000675.1_pt1 | contig 15337 bp, 8 predicted proteins | sample 1691491 | NCBI WGS metagenome assembly OQVQ01 (sample SAMN03418252, study PRJEB22391) | human gut metagenome | biome: human-gut; feature: organic feature; material: feces | host: Homo sapiens | place: Tanzania | collected 2013-01
GAAAATAGATCTATCCTCGAAAATCTTCTCCTAATCTGAGGCAGGTTATTTTTTTTCACGTTACTAAATAAGCGTTAAAAAACAAGTAGGTAATCTTTTAAGGAATACTAAACGACACAAAAGGATACAAAAAAGAAGTTGGCTGATTTTGCACGTTACCAAAACCAGCCAACTTCTTTTTAGCATCCCACCCGTCAATCGAACCTAAGCATGGAATCATCCAGCCACTTTGTGCCGACCAACGCCTGATAGTCGCCGGTGTCCTTGCCGGATCGGAAATTACGGAAATAGCGGTTCTCCGAAAGGAGTTTTCCGTCAGCGGAAGTCAGGGAGAGTGTCACGATGCAAAGACCATCCGGCACATCAGCGATGTCAAGCACCGGAGTCGTCGTGTCCTCCGCAGGACTTACCTGGGCTGTTTTTGAATATACTTCCTCACCGTTCGGATTGACTAAGGTAACGCTGGCTGTAAGGTTATTAAGATCACCGCAGCTGGCGTTGACAACCTCAATCCGGCAAGTGGCCGGGTTCAACTGGATGTGCAACGGCTCACAGGCCTTCCTCACGGCGGCGCACGCACCGGTCGGACGGAACCAATAGTCGTAAGTCTGCCATGCGAGGCTCGGCCACGCACTGTGGGACATCCAGATCAGCAATCCCTTGCGGTTCACATTGTTAGCCTCATACATGGCACGGTAGCCATCATAGTTGATCCACTGGGCATACTTCGCGAACCTCTCGGCGGACTCCAATGCCTGGTCACCGAAACGCCTGCGGGTCATCCCGATGAACGCCGTGTCTCCCTGCGCTCCCGTCCTGGTGAAATCATGCTGCCCCCAGACATCATCAATCGGCCACAAATGCCCGGATGTCAGCATCTGCGACAGGCTCTTATAGTCCATGATGGCCGGCATTCCCCTCTCGCTGTGGAACTTGGACGTTGGGTTCTCGAAATAGAAGGAAGGCTCGACCGCACGGTAAGGGCCGTGACCGCTGACACCGTCGTCCGCTGAGCTTGGAATGTACACGATGTCGGAATGGAGATCCTTCACGGTCATGACAAGGCCATCGTTCAAGGCGGCAGGAGGATAGCCCTCGTTGCGTCCGCAATAAAGTCCGATGCTCGGATGCCTGCGGATCAGGCTGACATAATCCCTGGCATTGTCAAGGAACATCTCATTGTCGTCCGGATCCGGACCGTCGGCCGGATTCGCAAGCCAGAAGTCCTGCCAGACCACGATTCCGTACTTGTCACAAGCCTCGTAGAACTCCTCGTCGCCCGTCTGGCCGACCCAGTTACGGATCATATTCAGATTCATGTCTCTGTGCATGCGGACAGCGGTGTCATATTCATCGGCTCCGTAGCGGAGATTATATTCACTGAACCCCCAGTTCCCGCCTTTCGGGAAGAAGCGGCGGCCATTGATGAACATTTTGAGGTCGCTCATCACGTCGCCGTAAGTGAATTCGCGGATTCCGGCAAGCCACTCGATGGAGGTCATCGCCTCCTCCGCCCCGTCTGGGATGAACGAGAAGGTAGCCTTGTGCAGGTTCGGCTCGCCGTAGCCGTTCGGCCACCAAAGAGCGATCTCGCGATCCTTCAGTTGTGAATATTCCTCCGGCGTGAATGCCAGAGTCTCGACCGTCCCCGCCTTGGCGACGATATGCCGCTTAAACTCAATTCCTTCTATAGTTCCACGGAGGGTTCCGGCAACGTCTTCCGAAGAGACTCCGGCCACATTGACGGACACCGTCATCGATGCCAGACCGTCCTTCAAGCGGCTCTGCACCAGAGGGTCGCTGAGGTACACCGGAGCGGATCGCTCAATCCTGACATCGTTCCAGATCCCCATGTCACGGCCTCTGACCGTAGGCATCCAATCCCAGCCGACGGTCGCATGGAATGTTGGGTTGTCGGCTCCCAACTGACCTCCGTTGAAGTCAGGACTCTCGGCGTTTTTCTCCTTTACCGCCGCGTAATGGGCCGGCTTGATGACGCGGACCGCTACCACGTTACCGTCCTCCCGGAGCAGATCCGTGATGTCAAAGCGTGCGCGCCTGAAAGCGCCGGCGATGTTTCCAAGCCGGTTGCCGTTGAGATAAACCTCTGCCTTCCAGTTGATTCCGTCGAAAGCAAGGAAGATGCGGTCTCCCGGGCGCTTCGACAGGGTAAGCGACTGGGTCGCAGGTGTCCACCTGTACCAGAAATCCGAGTTGAAGTAGGATTCGGAAATATGCAGGTTGTTGTCGGCGATCGCCGGATCCGGAACCGCACCGGCGGCGATGTAGCTGTAGAGAACCGTTCCCGGCACGACGGCAGGCAGCCAATCAGCGTCGTCATATTCATTGGAGGAGATCTCCTCACCGCCGGAAGTCACCGCCGAGGCTCTCTGAAGCTTCCACTCCGCATCGTCAGACCTGCCGTCTTTCACCTTCGGTCCGAACACCTCAAACTCGCTCAAAGCCAGACACTCACCATCATCAGCCGCTCCCGTCAGGCGGAGGCGGACATAGCGCGCGTTCCCTTTCGCCTTGAATGAATATGTCAGCGAATCCGTCGCCGGAAGATCCGCGACTCGTCTCCAGACATTGGCGTCGTCCGAAACCTCGACCCAGCCGCCCTCGGCTCTATGGATCCAATGCAGCCGGATCTCGTCGAACTTTCTTTTTGAGCCAAGATCGACGCTGATCCACTGCGGGCCGCCGTCCGCGCTCATCCATGCGCTGGTAAAGACCTCAGAAGGAAGCACGTTGAATCCCCTGGCCTCCTTTGAGTCGTAAGGCCCCGTGTCGGAACTTCTGCCGAAGGACTTCTCCGAGGAGAAATCCACGGACTTGATGACCCAGAAAAGAGCGCCTTCCATCTCGAACTGAACATGGAAGCGACTGAAATCCACAGCATTGGCAAGAGGTATCTCAAGATCCAACTCCCTCGCCGGCCTTGTCAGAGTCTCAGCCTGCTTATTAGGGTCGGTGATCACCTCGGGATGGCGCGGCGATCCCGGCAGCCCGGATCCTCCGATGAATCCGACCTCACGGAAATCCGAACCGGAGCCTGAAGCGCGGCAAGAAATTGACCATTCAGAGCTAGGTTCCTGATAGACGACATATCCCCGGATCCTGACACAGGACGCTGTAAAACTCTGGCGTCCCCACTCATATTCAAGAAAGGTGCTGTACCCTTCCAATGTGTTTCCTGAATATGGCCCCGCATCCACCGTCCATTCCTTCTCGCGCCGAGGAAGTTCGCCCTCGGGCGTGGAGACCTTCAGCCAGACCGGCTCCCCACTCTCGACGACCCCGTCGGTGACCAGTTGCGCCGTAAGGTTGTAGTCATAGGTTGACGATGCGTAAGCCGCCTTGTTCAATGCGATGTTCTCGTCAGGCCCATTGCCCGAGCACCCGGCCAGCACCAGTGTGAGAGCCACCGTCGCGGCGAAAGATGATTTCTTCATTAACATATCAATCAATTGTTTCTGCAAGATAAGTAATCCTTAAATATAATCGAACGAATATAGTAATAAATATTCGTAAAGCAATAAGGAGGTTGCGGCGGGAGGCTGAGGGCGGGATTCGGGGTTTTTCACGCTCGGAGAGTCACCGCCGGGAGGCTACGGGCGGGATTCGGGTTTTTTCACGCTCGGAGCGTCACCACCGGGAGGCTGAGGGCGGGATACCAGATCGGAGGATGGGTAACAAGCATCATCCTACAATGCGTAGGACACATCATACAAGGAAGAAGAGCATCTAAAAAGAGTAAAGTAAAACTAATGACTATTAGTTCATTACAGCGATTTGGCGGAGGATACAGGATTCGAACCTGTGGGGCCTTTCAGCCGACTTGTTTTCGAGACAAGCACCATAAACCACTCGGACAATCCTCCGTGTTTTGCGATGCAAAAATAACAATTTTCGGGGAAATTATCAATCCGCATCGCTCTTTATTTTGTCAGCGACATACAAACCGCCCCTCGTGAGGCAATGCCATAATTACTAGGATCACCGGTCTGACTGATCCTTGCGGTTTCCGATCTCCACAGAAGTGAGCGACAGGGAGATCAGCGACTGTGCCGGGATGTAGGTCAGCATCACCAGGAAGCCATGCAACGGAAGGCGTATGCCGGTGAACATGCCGGCGGCAAGGATCGCATCAGAGATGACAAACAGGACATAGCCTACGAGGGTCATGATGTAGAGGCGTTTTTTGGTCTCGACGGCTGCCAAAATCACCGCGTTTATGACAAATGCGAACACACATGCGTACACCAGGACGCAGCCTCCCAAGAATCCCTTGACGCCGAATGCGTGGGCGGCGATGGTCGTGACAGCGATCAGAATGGCCAGAATCATGAACCTCATCAGCACCTCCTTTGTGCCTGCAACTTTTCGCGGCTCAGGAATCGTCAGAAAATAGAATATGTGACCGACGAGAAAGGCCAGAAGCCCAGCGAGGAAGAAGGTCTGCCCGTTGAACATCAGCAGGATGTCCCCCAACGCCCCGAACGCCATAGCCAGCATCAACGTGGTCACCCGCCTTCCGCGAACGCCTTCCCTTGTCAGTAGCAGCCAGCAGAAGAGCGCCAGCGACGGCACAATCAGCGGCTTGGAGCATAACACAAGAATATTCACACCCAAAAGCTTGCCGAGCAGATTCGCCACGGACGAAAGTATGAATATCGCCGCCGCCAACTTTTGCGACACATTCAAAGACTTCATTACCAATTAATTATTAAGTAATCCTTAAAAAAAAACTTGGTAATATTCGCTCGTCTTTTCGGTCTGTATTCCTTTTCTCATCAGTCGTGTACGTCCAGTACACTCCTTCTTCAAAAAGAAATCTATCCTCGAAAATTCTTCACAAATCTTTACCTACTTATTTTTTAACGCTTACTAAAGTCAAACAATCATATTCACAAACCATTGCCAAATTCATGTACCGCCGTCATTCCCCCAAGGACAACTTCCTTACTGACAAAGGAATAGGATGAATCAACTCCGGTTCGACATTCCGTCTTAACGTGGCGGCCAGCCTCTTAAGGGTCTTTCTCCTGTCCACCGGCGACAGCTCGCATTCCCACACCACAATCACATTCCATCCCAGCGCCTCAAGAGCGGCGGTCTCGGCAGCGTCCCGCTCCTTGTTCCTGCGGATCTTCTCCGCCCAGAACTCAACGTTGCTGTGCGGAAGCCTGAACTTCCCGCACCCCGGATGCCCGTGCCAGAAGCACCCGTTCACGAATATCACGGTGTGATACCTCCTAAGCACAAGATCCGGACACCCCGGAAGCCTCCTTGAATGCAGCGAGTACCTAAACCCCATCGAATGCAGCCCCCTGCGCACAACCATCTCCGGCCGTGTGTCCTTCCCCCTGATCCGCGACATGCAATAATGCCGCTGCTCCTTAGTCATCGTGTCCGGCATGGCTGATCATCGCTAAACTTTATCATTAAAGTAACGCCTGACTATAATGGGCAATACTCTGACTATTTTTCATTATGACAATATTATTCAAAATTATCAACAATTGCAAATGTTGCTCGAGAACAAAAAAAGCCCGTCCCGAAAGAGACGGGGCGGGCGTGTCTGGCTGCTGTCTGTCAGACGGCAGGTAGTGGTGCATTACTTTTTGGTTATACGGGCTGTCCATCCGCCGCCGGGGGCCATGTGGATCTTGACTTTGCGGTCAGCGGGGACCGAAACGAGTTCACGCTTGTAGTCACGGGCGGCGCGGTCGGCGTTGATGCCGTCACGGAAGATTTCCATTGTCCAGTCGCCATCGCCTAAGAAGCCGAGATCCAAGGTCAGGTCACGGGCTCTCCAATCGTTGAGCGAACCGACGTACCAGACATCGCCGCTGCGGCGAGCCAAGGTTATGTAACTGCCCAGGACACCGTTGACGGACACGCTCTCATCCCATGTCGTAGGGCAGTCGGCGATGAACTTGGTGCACTCCGGCTCAGCCATGTAGTTGGACGGAGAGTCGCACAGCATGTTCAGAGGAGAGTCGAAGACTACATATTCAGCAAGCTGATGACAGCGAGTGCCCTGACTCATCGCCTCGGAGTTGACCGGATGGTAGTTCCTCCTTGTGGCGTTGCGCATGGCACCTTGCGTGTAGTCCATCGGGCCGGCGGCCATTCTGATGAACGGTACGGTGACATCGTAGGTCACCTGATCCACATCGGACTTGCTCCACTTCATCTGCTCAAGACCGAAGACTCCCTCATAGTTGATGACATTTGGATAGGTGCGGTTGAGTCCGACCGGCTTGAATGCCCCGTGGAAATCAACCAAGAGTCCGTACTTGGCGGCGGTGGCGGCGGCGCGCCTGAAGAAATCCACCATCATCTGGTCGTCCCTGTCCATGAAGTCCACCTTGAAGCCTTTGATTCCCATTTCAGAATAATGGCGGCAGACGTTCTCCATGTCGCGGTCGAAAGCGTAGTAGCCGGCCCAAAGGATGAGGCCCACGTTGTGTGCTTTGGCATATTCACAAAGCATCGGGAGGTCGATCTCAGGGACGATCTGCATCAGGTCGGCCTTCTTGTTGACAGCCCAGCCCTCATCGAGGATGACATATTCGATGCCATGCTTCTGGGCGAAGTCGATGTAGTACTTGTAGGTGTCGTTGTTGATGCCGGCGCGGAAGTCCACCCCATAAAGGTTCCATGCGTTCCACCAGTCCCAGGCCACTTTGCCTGGCTTCACCCAGCTGAAATCCTTGGATGGATCCGCAGGAGTGCCGAGTTTCCAGACCATATCGTTCACAGCCAGATCGGCGTCGTTCTCCGACACCATGATGATCCTCCATGGGAAAGACTCTCCGGCAGAGCATTCGGCGATATATTCCTCACGCTCCTTGACAATGCCCTGAAGCATGTTGTGGCCGCCATATTCTACGGTCTTCGGATATGGTGCGAAACGTCCGGAGAGGGTGGTGGCATCACCTTCATTGTAAAGGTACATTCCAGGATAGTTCACAAGATCAGACTCCGTGATCAGCACTTTCATCCCGCCTTCAGCGGAAACCGCTATCGGAAGGAAAGCAAGGCGTTCCTTGTTCCACTGCGACAGCGCATGAATCGAATATGTGTTCTCAAAAGAGTTCCAGTATTGACTCTCAAGGGTTTCGGTGTGCTGTTTCACATAAGGGATGTACGCATCCCAATCCTTGGCGAATTTGAACTGCGCCTTCTCCGCCAAAACCTTCGACTCATCTTTCAAGGAACTTGTGAAACGGTAGGCCACACCTTCGTCATAGGCGCGGAACGTCAGCGTGAACTCTTTGAATATGATGGAGATCTCATTGTAATTGTCGCGGACCACAGCCTTCTTGTAGGCAATGGCAGGAAGAGTCTGGTCCACACTTGCCTTCCTCACTTTGCGGACCTTGTCATTCTCTCCGAACACGATGCCGCCGGACAGGGTCATGGAAATCTCTGACGGTTCGATGAGGCTGACGGCATCCCTCGCCACCGAGTAAGAAACTGTCTTTCCGATCGAGACCGTGGCTGTGAGGTGTCCGTCCGGGGATGTGACTTTATAGGTCGCATCCTTAGCCGCGGATGGAAGAAGAGTTGCGGTAATAACCACAAATGATACCAGAATAACTTTGAAATTCATATTCAATATAAATAATGTGTTGTTTTTTCGGTGATAAAGATACAAACTATCTTTGAATATTCACGCGATGATTCAAAATCAGTTGAAAAATTGAAAAATATAACTATTTTTGTAAAAATGCGTGTTATGAGCAATCCACCAATGAACTCGAAATAATCACGGTCATTCCGTTTTAACCTGATGATCAATAGCAATCAATAAATTAGCATTCAAGACCATGATGAGAAAATTACTCACTTTCCTCCAGGCTGTCGCCATCTCCACCCTTATAGCTGGCTGTGGCGGGACCGGAACAGAAACAGAACCGGAGATCACATTTGAGGACGCGAACTTCAAAGCCTACCTGGTCGCCAACTTCGACACAGACAGAGACGGTGAGATCAGTCAGATGGAGGCATTGGGAATCAAAGACATCAATGTCAGCACCGAGGACATCGCATCCGTCTCTGGAATTGAATATATGACCAATCTTGAGACCCTCATATGCCGTGGCACATTCAACAATGGAGATGCCAGCGGGTTGCTCACGTCTATTGATGTCACTCACAATAAGAAATTAACGTCCTTGGATGTCGGGTGCAATGTCCTGACCAGAATTGACATCAGCAACAACACTGAACTCACGGAATTGTCTTTTGAGAATAACAATCTTACCACCATTGACGCGGGGAATAACGTCTCGCTGATCAGAATTAACGGTGACAGCAATAAACTGGAAACAATAATTCTGCCGCTAAGCAAATCACTGGCCGTTCTCAGTGTTAGATACAACAAACTTACATCTCTGGACGTGACACGGAACGAAGGGCTCGACTCCTTGGATTGCGAATGGAACACATTGTCAGAGCTCGATCTGTCCCGCAACACGTCTCTTGTTTATCTTAATTGTGGGGTAAACAAGCTGAACACATTGGATTTGTCCCACAACACTGAACTTGAGGAATTGGTTGCATATACCAACCAGATGACCATGCTGGATGTTTCCAAATGCAACAAGATTAAAGAATTGGATTGTGGATCAAACCACCTTGAAACGCTTGATATCGGACGATGCACAGAACTAAGGGTCCTCGATTGCGAATGGAACGGTCTTGATGAATTGACAATACCTCCGATCACCAGTTTGTACAAGTTATACTGTGGTGGCAACTATCTAAAGTCCTTAGACATCTACGCAAACACTGGTTTAAGGACATTTGACTGCTCCGGCAATCAAATCAAATCATTGGATGTCTCCAATAACACTGCATTGAATGACCTGAATTGCTCTGATAATAAAATTGAGACTCTGGACATTTCCAAGCTGACGAATCTCAAGAACCTGTATTGCGATGATAACCCGCTGTCCACACTATACATATTCAAAGGTCAGCTGGATGGTCTGAGAAAAAAGGAGATTCCTGACGGAGTCAAGATAATAGACGGTTCAACCACAGGCGGCAACGGGCAGGACATCACGATGAACGGGAGTGGTTCACACTCATTTACGACACGAACAGGAACCTATACAGGAGCCAGAATGTGGTCCATCTCCCGCAGTTGTTCGTCTATGACAGAAAAGGCAGACAGATCCACTCGAACCCCGGATACTCGGCCAGAGAGGAACTAGTAGTCTATCAAGATAATTAAATAATTAATATTCAAGACCATGATGAGAAAATTGCTCACTTTCCTCAAGGCTGTCGCCATCGCCACACTTATCGCTGGCTGTGACGGGACCGGAACAGAGAACGAACCGGAGATCACGCCTGAAATCAAGTTTACCGAGGACATCGTCACCTCCGGCATTTCTGTCGAAAGCGCGGAGCAGTCAATCACACTGAGTTTCAGCACCAACGTGGTCTGGTCGGCGACAGTTTCGGCGGATTGGCTCACAATTTCCCCATCGTCTGGAGAGGCGGGAAAGAACTCGGTAAAAGTTGAAGTCGAGGAGAACAGGACCGGGCAGCCAAGAAGCGCGACCATTACAATCTCTGACAAGGAATCGACGCGGAAAGTTTCTGTCACTGTCCGTCAGGAGGCTCTAAAAGCATCGTTGACCGTCAGTCCAGAATCCTTGGAATTCTCCGCTAACAAAGGAGAGAAAATGCTGAATGTAACTTCCAACACAGACTGGGTGATCACCAAGGACGCGGAGTGGATCACCCTGGATTCAGACAAAGGAAAAGGGCTGGCCACAATCGCAGCCGGCGTCACAGAGAACACCTCGTTGACGTCAAGAACAGGCACCATCACTGTCTCCACCTCGGACGGCAGCGTCAAGAAGACCGTCTCTGTGCGGCAATCCGGCGCCGATGTAATATTCACCATCGACAAGAATGAGTTCAATGTGGCCGCGGTGGGAGAGTCTTTCTCCGTCAAGGTCACGCACAACATCGGCTACAAGATCAACTCGCAGCCGGAATGGGTGAAACAGACGGGCAAGGTGCCCAGCGGGAACACCGACACCTACACGTTCAAGACCGAGGTCAACACCTCGACGGCAGCACGAGAGGGAGTCATTGTTTTCTGCAACGACAACAACGAGTGCGTACCGGTCACCGTCAAGCAGGCTGGAGCAAAAGCTTCACTTTCCGTCTCCCCTGCCGAACTGACATTCACAGCCAAGCCGGAAAGCAAGTCTTTCTCCGTAAGTTCAAACACCGATTGGAGCGTAGCCTCAAGTGCGGACTGGGTGAAGATTGGCACGACAAGTGGCAGCGGGAACGCACAGGTGACAGCCTCCGCAGAAGAAAACACAGCAACAACACAGCGCACCGCCACCATCACACTCAAGACAACCGACGGCAAAGCAACAGCCACGATCAAAGTTACACAGAACCCGGCCGATGTCGTTTTCAGCATAGACATCAAGGAATTCAGCATTGATGCGAAAGGAGAGGAGATTACGATCAAGATAAAACACAACACAGCATATTCCGTCAAATCAATGCCTGATTGGGTCAATCAGACAAACAAGACTGTCAGCGGCGACACTGACAACATCTCTTTCGCTGTTCAGCACAACCCAGGCTACAAGCGTCAGGGAGAAATCATATTCAACGGTGATGGAATCTACGGAACAGTCACGATCAAACAATTCGGAAGCAAGGCCGACGGCGGCAACGACGACACGACCACCGGCGGAAAGATCACTTTGGAATAACCAATTAAACATAGCTGAAAAATGAAGTTATTGAATATATTCACGAATATCCTGGTTCTGTCATCGATGGCGGTTTCTGTAGCCTGCAATGAGACAGAAGAGCGCGGCTCCGAGGCACGCACCATCAACGCGGTGATAGTGCAGCCAGACACAAGGACATCATTGAATGGTCCGGATGCGAACGGAGTCTACAAGACGGTCTGGTCATCCGGAGATCAGATAATGGTCTTTTCCGGAGATTTAGCATGTGGCTACATCCTCAAATCCGGAGAGAACACCAACAAAGGCGTATTCGAGGGGTATGGAAACTCGGAAGATCTTGTGGCCGTCTATCCTTTGTCAATCGGAATCAGCAGGACTGGGGCGACTATCGAAGTCGGACTGCCTGAAGTTCAGGAATATGTCAGCGGAAACATCCCGCTCGGCGCCTATCCTATGCTCGGAATCTACGGCGACGAGACATTTTCGTTCAGAAACCTGTGCTCGGTTCTGAAGGTTCCTATGTTTGGAGACGCGACAGTCAAGTCAATCACTTTCACCCCGAACAATGCCGGTGTCAAAGCCTCTGGCAAGGCTGTCATCAATGTCAATTCGACAAAACTGGAGATGGACGACAACTCCAAGCCATCCGTAAAACTTGATTGTCCGGACGTGAAACTGTCCGCTCAGCCGACCGATTTCCATTTTGTGGTTCCGGCGCAGATATATCCCGGCGGCTTCACGCTCACAATCGCCACAGACAAAGGAGACGTTGTCAAGACTCTCAAATCTGACATAACCCTTGACCGTTCGGTACTCTACCCTATCGAGGCCTTCGAATGCAAGATTGACAGTAAGGAGAACATCATCTTCGAGGACGCTAACTTCAAGGCTTATCTGGTCGCCAACTTCGACACTGACGGTGACGGTGAAATCAGCAAGGAGGAAGCGCTTGCCATCACGGAAATAATAGTCGGCACCAAGGACATCGAATCACTGGCAGGTATCGAGCACATGGCCAATCTTACAGAACTAAGATGCGAAGGACCGTGGAGTTTTTTTGAACCAGAGAAAGACCCAGAGGGAAAACTGAAAACCCTGGATGTGTCAAAAAACGTGAACTTGACAATACTTTACTGCGGTTTCAACCAGCTTACATCCCTGGATGTGACAAACAACCCTAAAATCGAGCAATTACGCTGTGCAGGCAATAACCTGAACAGCCTTGATGTCAGCAAGAACACAGAATTAATAGAGTTCGAGGCCTATAACAACAGACTCTCCTCCATTGATGTCAGCAACAACCCAGAACTTTATTATATCGATCTGACCAATAACCAGATCAAATCAATTGATGTCAGCAAGAACCTTAAACTCGGTAGGATTACATGTTCCAACAACAAATTGACTTCAATTGATGTCACAAATAATCAGAAGCTGACTACATTGAATATTAGCGGCAACAGCATAGTCAAGATTGACCTCGGAAACAATCCGGATCTAGAATATTTATGCTGTGAGAAAAACAAGATTTCCGAACTTGAACTCAGTAATAACAAAAAACTGGAGGGTTTGAACGTAAATGACAACAATCTCACATCTCTTACGGTGAATTGCTGTCCGGAAATCGAAACATTGAAAGCAAATAACAACCTTATCAAAGAGATGGACATTTCCGAGCTGACAAGTCTGTTTGATTTCTATTGTTCAGGCAATCCACTTGAGACACTGTACGTCTTTGATGGGCAGATTGATGCACTCTTTGAAAAAGAGATTCCATCAACCACAAAAATTGTGGTGAAAGGCACCGAACCCGGTGAGGACGAGGTGTTCACAGTCACCCCGACTCTGTTCGACATTGACGGCTACGAGCAGGACATCACGATGACAGTGACGGCGAACATAAGCTATTCGATTGACTCGCAGCCAGAATGGATCAGCAAAAAGTCCGATAACTCAGGCGTGTACACATTCACGGTCAGCGCGAACACGACTTCTTCCCCAAGAAGCGGCGAAATCATATTCAAGAATGTCAACAACTCATTTCTGACGGTGACGGTCAAGCAGGGAATCCGAACCTACACATCATCTGACTACAGTCAGGACGGACAGGTGACCAGGATTCATTCGGCGACTGTCGGCAAGGGAATCGACGTGGTGTTTGTCGGAGACGCGTTCGCGGACAAGGATCAGAATCTTTTCAACAAGTACGTCGAACTTGGCAAGGAGGCTTTCTTCACCGAGGAGCCGTTCAGGAACACGAAGGACAGGTTCAACATCTACAGGATAGGATCTGTCTCGAAGAACGGAATCATTGCACAAGAAGGTGGTGACACCAAGTTCTCGGCGCAGTTTGGACAGGGAACAAACATCAGCGGCAATGATGAAGCCGTGTTCAATTTTGTTCAGGAACATATGCCATCCGTTGATCTTACAAAGACCATAATCTTCGTGATCATCAACAAGGCCCAATACGCCGGAACATGCTGGATGTACAGCAACAACATGGCAATCTGCTACGTTCCTCTCTGCCGAGACGAGACCGACTACGCCCAGACACTCAGACACGAAGGCTGCGGCCACGGATTCGGCAAACTGGCGGATGAGTACTTCTACTCTTCACAAGGCACGATCCCGACTAAAAAGATAGCAGAACTTAAACAGTGGAAAGGTTTCGCCTACGGATTTTACGAGAATGTGGACCTGACATCCGATCCGAACACCATCCTCTGGTCAAAATTCATCTCCGACTCAAGATATTCAGGTAAAGTTAGCGTCTATGAAGGTGGCTATACCTACCCTTACGGAGTCTATAGACCGACCGATAACAGCATCATGCGCTACAACACGGGTGGTTTCAACGCCCCGTCCAGAGAGGCTATCTACAAGAAAATCATGAAGTTCTCCGAGGGTGACGCATGGACTTACGACTACGAGACATTCGTGGCGTTCGACGCTCCGGCAAGAAGCGCCGAGGCCGTCACCAGAGCCGCCGCTCAATGCGCCGCCGTTGACAAGGCCAATTTCATCCCTCTCGCCCCGCCGGTGATGGTCATGGTTGACAAATGATGTCAAAGTCAAGAATATCCACACTCCTGGCGCTTGCACTGGGACTAAGTTCAATCTCCAGCGCCCAGGACAAGAGTTCCTGGCACTGGAGCTTTGAGTCAAATGATGTCTGGTACACGGACAGGGATAACTACGGCTCCAACAACTATCTGAAACTGGACTGGTCCAGAAAACGCTTTCAGGCCGGTGTGCAGGCCGAGTGGCATCCGCAGCCGCTTCTCGGCTACGATGAGGGAATCAAAGGGTTCGCCCTGCCTGAAAAGTTCATCCGCTACAACGCCAAGGACTTCAACATCACCCTCGGCGACTGGTATGACCAGTTCGGCTCCGGACTGCTGTTCCGCTCGTGGGAGGACAGGGCGCTGGGGATGAACAACTCGGTCGGAGGAGTGAGGATGGAATATTCCAAAGACCGGCTTGGCATCAAACTCGTGTGGGGTCTTCCGAGACATCTGCGGGGATATTCAGACACGCGGATTCTTGGAGCGGACATCACGCTCTCGCATATAAGCCTGTTCGGAGGCGACCTCGGACTGGAGTTTTCGTTCTTGGAACGGTTCGAGAAAGAACTTCCCTATTACCTTAATGATGATTGGATCAAGGTCAGCGTGCCAAAAAACAACGCATCATGGTCTCTCGGGGCGAACTACGCAATAGGGGGATTCTACATTAAAGGTGAATATTGCGGGAAGCAGAAGGACTGGCACGACTTTTCGGTCAGCGGGGTGGAAAATCTTCACCAAGGGGATGCCCTGTCGCTCGAAACAGGACTGGCTGTCGGCAGTATAAGTGCCGTGGCCACGTTCAGGCATCTTCAGAACATGACCAACAAGGTTTTCAGAACCAACGAGACATACACCCCAAAGAAAACGAAGGACTATGAAAAGCTGGTGGCATGGGCATACCAGTGCGAAGCCCACGGGGCAAAGTTCACCGGCACTATCCGGGTTGACATTGCGGCAATCTACCCCGTTCCCCATTCGTGGAGCAAGCGCAAGCAGGCCGAAGCGATTGACAATCAGATTCTGCCAATGGTGAAGCCCGACTGGGACAACATAGGCAAGATCGTGTGTGATGCCCTGAACGGTATCGCCTACAAGGATGATGCTGCTATCACAGACGCCACAGTCTGCAAGCGGTACGGCACCCGCCCATGCGTGGCGGTTCGTCTTACCGGAGAGGAGGCACCCCGTGACACAGTGTGAGCGTATCCTGCGGCATTTGCAGGACTATGGGAGTATCACTCAGGCCGAGGCGGTTACCGAGTACGGCTGTTACCGGCTGGGTGCAAGAATCTGGGATTTGAAAGCGCAAGGCGTACCCATCCGCTCCGAGCGGGTGACCGGCAAAAACCGGTACGACGAGGGGGACTATTATTTTCCTTTGCCTTTGTATTTTCCTTTTCCTTGGGGGGCGTTGGGGGGCGGTCGGTACCGGTCGGGAACGATTGCCAACGGCCGGTACCGGACGCATTCCCGCCGTGCAAGAATCTGGGATTTGAAAGCGCAAGGCGTACCCAT